>ERZ780207.2366-NODE-2366-length-13743-cov-4.436587_pt1 | contig 13743 bp, 10 predicted proteins | sample MGYA00510977_ERZ780207 | MGnify/ENA primary metagenome ERZ780207 (study PRJEB29588, sample SAMEA2151383) | human gut metagenome | biome: human gut; feature: human-associated habitat; material: faeces | place: Denmark | collected 2008/2010 ... | reverse complement strand
TGCCCCGGCAGAACGCCTGCCATGGGCCAGCATTTTCCGCTGGCATCCTCCAGGCTTTGGCCCAGATAGAGAAAGCCCCCGCACTCGGCCACTGTGGGCAGACCGCGCTCCACAGCCCGGCGCACAGAGGCCAGCATGGAGCGGTTCGCGCTCAACTGCCCGGCATACAGCTCCGGGTAGCCGCCGGGCAGGTAGAGCCCGCTGATCTGCTCCGGCAGAGCGCTGTCCTGCAGGGGGCTGAACCAGCAGAGCTCTGCCCCCGCCCGCTCCAGTGCTTCCAGCGTTTCGGCGTAGGTGAAGCAAAACGCCGCATCCCTTGCAACGGCAATGGGAATGCGGGGGCGCTGTTCCTCTCCTCCCTGGGGCGGCAGCTCTCCCGCATGGGGGAGCCGATCTGTGTGCACCAAAGGCGCTACTCCTTCGGTCAGGATAGACAGCCTTTCCCAATCCATCACCAGCGCATCGGCCATCCGGCTGATCTTCTGCTGTAAGTCCACGATCTCCCCGGCAGTTTTCAACCCGAGGTGGCGGCTCTCGATGACGCATCCCGGCAGATGGGGCAGATACCCCACCACCGGCAGACCGGTCTCGGCTTCCAGCATCGGGCGCAGCGTTTTGTATAAGGACTCAGAGCAATCGTTGAGCAGAATGCCCACGATATGGCTGGGCGTGCGGAACTGCAAAAGCCCCCGCAGCTCGGCAGCAAGGGTGATGCTTGCCCCTTTTGGCTGCACTACCAGCAGCACCGGCAGCGCCAGCGTATCGGCCAGCTCCCAAGCGCTTGCGCGGGTGGTCAGTCCCTGCCCATCGTAAAAGCCCATGGCACCCTCGCATACGGCAGCGCCGTGCCCGGCGGCATACCGGGCGTAAAGCGTGCGCACCGTATCCGGGGCAGAGAGGTAGAGGTCTAAATTATGGCTTTCCACGCCGAGCGCACTGCGGTGAAACATAGGGTCGATGTAGTCCGGCCCGCATTTGAAGGCGCAAGGGTCAGCCCCGCGCCGCTGCAAGGCGGTCAGCACGGCACAGGTAACGGTGGTCTTGCCGCTGCCGGAGCGCGGCGCGGCGATGAGAAACTGCATCATGTCCGTGCCCCCGTAATGAGAAACACAGGGTTGTTAGCCATCAGCAAATGCAGACTGCCCGCCGTTTTTGTGCGGCTGACGGCGATCTGTGTTACCTCCGCAGAAAGGCCGTGGGCGGTCAGGGCAGCTACGGCAGCACTGAGCGTTTCCAGCGCAATGGCGGCAACACACAGCCGGGCAACTGAATTTTTGTGCAGCACAGCGTCTATAACAGCGTCCATATTGCCCTTTGTGCCGCCGATGAATACAGCATCCGGGGCGGGCAACGCGTCCAAAGCATCGGGTGCTTTGCCTTCGATCAGGGTTAGATTGTAAGCGGAAAATTTCTCCCGGTTTTGTTGGATCAGTGCACAGGCCTCCGGGTCACACTCCACGGCGTATACCTGCCCGGCAGGGGCGGCAAGCGCCAGCTCCACGCTCACGCTGCCGGTGCCTGCGCCCACGTCCCATAGGGTGTCCTTGGGGGTCACCGCCAGCTTTGCCAGCGCGGCGGCGCGCACCTCCTGCTTGGTCATGGGCACAGCGCCCCGGATAAAAGCATCGTCCGGCAGGCCGGGGGTGCGGCGGGGCGGCAAAGTCTCCCGCTCGATGAGCAATACGCTCAGCGGTGCAAAGGTTTGCTCTGCCAGTTCCCGGGCAAGGCCAAAGCGGATGGCTTCCACCGGTGTGCCAAGGTTTTCGCCCACAAGGGCGTGAGCAGCGCCCAGCCCGGCGGCGGTCAGCTTGGCGCAAAGGGTGGCAGGGGTGTCCCCGCCGCCGGTGAGGAAAAACACCTGTGGATGCGCCAAAACCTCGGCTACCGGGTCGCAGGCGCGGCCATGGGCCGACACCAGTTTCCAGTCCTGCCAGGGGCGTCCTACAGCAGCAGCTAAAAGCTGAACGCTGGAAAGCCCGGGCAGCACCCGGACGGAGTATCCCATGACCCGCAGCAGGGGCAGCAGCTTTGCCGCACCGGAGTAAAACCCGGTGTCGCCGCTGTACAAAACAGCGGTGTCCGTATCCGGCTGTGCGGCAAGACACGCAAGGATTTCCTCCGTCTTATACACGGCTTTGCAGTTGTCAGTGCACCCCGCCGGTAAATGCTCCAACAGGCGCTTGGCCCCAAGGATGAGCCCTGCGCTTTGCAGTGCAGCCAACCCTTGCGCGGTCAGGCTTTCCGGGCAGCCGGAACCCATTCCAATCAGAGAGATCATACCAGAACCTCCTTGCAGCGTGCCAGAATTTGTGCGGCAGTTTGTCCGTTTTCAGCCGGGCGACGCACCACGATCAGCTGTGCACCGGTATCCTGTGCGGCCTGTGCTTTTTCGGCAAAGCCGCCCACAGCACCGCCGTCCTTGGTGACCAGATACCGGATGGAGAATTGTTCCATCAAGGCGCAGTTCAGCGCATAGCTGAATGGCCCCTGCATGGCAATGATGTTCTTATGCGGGATACCGGCGGCCTCGCAGGCGGCAATGCCCTCCCGCGTGGGCAGCACCCGGGGGAACAGCCGCTCTGGGCCGAGCGCCGCAAAAGCGGCAAGCTCTTTCGCGCCGGTGGCCAGCAGCACATTGCCGCTGCACCCGGCCAGAAATGCAGCCGCGTGGGTGGCGGTGGCAAATACCATGCTCCCGGCAGGCAAGGGGCTTTCTTCCCGCAGCAGCCGGTGATACTCCACCCCGGCCACGGCACATGCAGCCCGGATGTTTTTTGTGGCGTCCACCGCGTAGGGGTGGGTGGCGTCTATGCACAGGGCAGCGCCCTGTAAAAGAGCGGTCATTTCCTCGGGGGTCAGCCGCCCGCAGTGCACGGTGATGCCGTCTGCTTTGCCCTGTTCCTCTGCACCCAGCGGGGTGGCAACACTGACCAGAACCTCCGCTCCCAGCGCCGCCAGCTGCCGGGAGAACACCCGCCCCTCGGTAGTGCCGCTGAAAACCACTGCCTTCATCTGCGGTACCCCCGCGGGGTGACCATTTTACCGCCAAGCTGCTTTGTGGCAGCGTTGCCGATGTACACGGTGGTAAACATATCCACCGTGGTGCTTTCCAGCTGGGCAAGGGTCAGAATGCGGGCGGTCTGACCCTCCCGGCCGATATTGCGCACAATGCCGCAGACGGTATCGGCGCTTTTGCCACTTTCCAGCAGGATGCGCACCGCCCTTGCCAGATAGTCCGGCCTGCCCTTGGAGGAGGGATTGTACAGCGCAACGCAGAAATCTCCCATGGCGGCGCAAGCCAGCCGATTCTCGATGACCTCCCACGGAGTCAGCCGGTCGGAAAGGGAAATGACGCAAAAATCGTGCGCCAGCGGTGCACCCAGCACCGCTCCGCCGCTGAGAGCAGCGGTCAGTCCGGGCACGACTTCCACGGCAACATCCGGGTAGTCCGGGGCAAGTTCCAGCAGGGGACTTGCCATGCCGTACACCCCGGCATCGCCGGAGCAGACCAGCGCCACCCGCTTGCCGGTGTGTGCCTTTTCCAGTGCCCAGCGGCAGCGGTCGATTTCCTGCGTCATGCCGGTGGAATAGTATTCCTCGCAGGGGAATTCATCGCGGATGAGGTCAAGATAGACCTTATATCCGCAGATGGCGTCAACGCTTTCCAGCGTATTCGCGGCCTGCTGGGTCATATAAAAAGGTTCGCCGGGGCCAAGTCCCACGACATAAACCACCTTCTCGGGACGGTCAATGTCGATTTCCATCACGTCAAGCATTCTGCCACCTCCAGTCCGGGGCAAAGGGCCTGCACGCCAGCGCAAGGGTCACGCCGCTACAGGCAAATTTCGGGTAAAACAGGCTGCCGCCTGCGTCCAGCACTGCCGCCCGCTCACAGACATTATCCACTCCGGTCACACTTTGTACAAAAGGGGAGGGGGTGAACTGTCCGGGCACGCTGCGCAGCTGTGCGGCAGAGTAAAACCGCACCGTCCAGCAGTGCGTCCGACAAAAGGCCAGCAAGCCCGGCTCGTTTTGCTTCAGGTCGATGCTTGCGGCGGCGGTGACTGCCTGCGCAGCAAGGCCGTGCCGGGCGCAGAATGCGGCAAAGGCAGCTTCCAGCGTTTCAGCGCTTGTGCCCCGCTTGCAGCCGATGCCCAGCACTCCGATGCGCGGCACAAGATGCAGTGCCTGCCCGGTGGGGCAAAGGGTGAGTGCAAAGTCGGCTTTTTTCGGGGTATCAGCGAGGAATAACCCTGCGGGCACGGTGCCTGTTACCGGGAAATCAGCCCGGTAATATACCGGCTGCCCGGCCAGTAATTTGCCACTGACCAGCTTGATGCGTTCCGGCTCCAGCACCATGCAGTTTTGGCGCTTTGCCCACTCGTCCACCGCAAAAATGCCGTGGGCATCGGTGGCGGTGGTGATCACCGGCACAGCACCGCATACAGCGGCAATGGCCCGCGCAAGATCGTTTGCGCCGCCCAGATGACCGGACAGAATGGGTACGGCAAACCGCCCGCATTCGTCCACCACTACCACAGCCGGGTCGGTGGCCTTGCACTTGCAGTGGGGTGCGATGGCCCGCACTGCAATACCCGCAGCTCCTACAAATATCAGCGCATCAGAATGCACAAACTGTGCGCTTGCCCATTCTGCAAGAGAATCGCCATCCCGCCCGCACCGGGCAACACTGCCGGGCAAGGCGGCGGCCAGACGCTTTGCTAGCACAAGGCCGGTATCCGTAAAGGCAAGGTAAGCGCGGGTCATACCGGTTCTCCTTTGCGGAATTCGGTGGTAAAGGCGGGGTCGTACAGCTTGCTGCGTTCGTACTGCGTGCCGAGAAAATCTCCCACTACGATAAGTGCCGTCTTGGTAATGCCCGCTGCACGGGTGCTCTCAGCCAAAGAACCAACTGTGCACCGCACGATTTTTTCTTCCGGCCAGCTGACCTTGTATACCACGGCGGCGGGGGTGTCCGGTGTATACGCGCCCTGCAAAAGCGCAGTCTGCACCTTATCAATCAGCCCGATGGACAGAAAGATCACCATGGTCGCACCGTGTGCGGCAAGGCTTGCCAGCCTTTCCCGCTCCGGCACGGGGGTGCGTCCCTCCATGCGGGTGATGATGACCGTCTGGCTGACCGTGGGTAAAGTATACTCGGCGTTCAGCGCGGCGGCAGCGCCGCAAAAGCTGGAAACACCGGGGGTATCATCGTAACAAATTCCGTCTGCGTCCAGCGCGTCCATCTGCTCCCGGATGGCACCGTACAGGCAGGGGTCGCCAGTGTGTAACCGCACAGTGTTTTTACCGGCAGCTTCCATCCGGCGCATCACGTCCAGTACCTGCTCCAGCGTCATCTCGGCGCTGTTATAGATAGCACAGCCCGGCTTTGCCAGCCCCAGCAGCGCCGGATTGACCAGACTGCCTGCGTAAATAATGCAGTCTGCGGCCTGTAAAAATGCTGCACCGCGCTGGGTGATCAGATCCGGCGCGCCGGGGCCGGCGCCCACAAAATGTACCATGTGTGTTACTCCTTCCATTCGTCTAACAGGCGGGCGGCAGTCTCGGTCTGTCCCAGCGGGCCGTGCTGGTTTGAAAACAGCACGGCGCCCACCCGGACCGCCCCGCCCGCGCGGCGGTCAAGATGCAGCTGGATGGCGGCAAGCAGGCTTTGCAGCACCGGCTCCCGCAGCCCGGCTGTATCCAGAATCTCCAGACAGGCATCCGTGGTGGCTGCATTGTACAGTGTGGTGCACACCTCTCGGTCAGCACCGCACAGGGCAGCATGGGTGCAGAACAGCTCCGTGCGGCAGTCTGCCGTGTGGGAATGGGTGTTCATAATGCCGCCCGCCAGCTTGCACAGCTTGCCGATGTGTCCCACCAGCAGCACCTGTTCAAAGTGCGCCGCTGCTGCCATATCCAGCGTATCTCCGATGAAGTTGGATGTCTTGACCACCGGGATATCAGCAAACTGCGGATACGTTTCGTGCAGATAGTCCAGCCCGTAATTGCCCGGGGCAAGGATGAGCCGCCGGTGGTCGTTTGCCCGCAGCGCCGCCTGATTCATCTCCAGCTGGATGGTATCCAGAATGGCCTGCTGGCTCATGGGTTCTACAATGCCGCTGGTGCCCAGCACCGACAGTCCGCCCTCCACCCCGATATGGGGGTTGAAGGTGCGCCGGGCCACCTCCTCGCCGCCGGGGATGGAGATAGTCACGGCAAAGCCGCCGGGATAACAGGCGGCTTCCGCCTCCCGGCGCAGCGCCTCGGTGATCATCTGCCGGGGCACATGGTTGATGGCGGCCTGCCCGACCGGCTGGTCCAGCCCGGGCTTTGTCACCCGGCCCACTCCCGCGCCGCCGGTAATACATATCTTGGGCGTGCCGGGCAGCAGCGCAACCATGGCAGTCACCGGCAGACCGGTGGTCACGTCTACATCGTCGCCGCCGTCCTTTTCAATGGCGCATTCCGCACCCTCGGCAACGGTGCGGCAGAACAGGGGGGCAACCTCCACCACAATGCCTTTCGGCGTACGCAGAGCGACAGTTTCCGGTGCTGTGCCGGTCAGCAGCAGCCGGGCAGCTCCGGCAGCGGCCAGCGCCGCACAGGTGCCGGTGGTGTACCCGCAACGCAGCAGCTTCTGCCCGCTGCGCACATAGTGCTCAAATTGGGGCTTTTCCGGCTTTGGTGGGCCAAAAACAGCGCTGTACTGTTCCTCGGTCAGGCCGTAGAGCGCCTTGATATTTTCCCGGGCAAAGGCTTGTGCCGGTGGCATGGGGGCAGAGACACCATGCGGCGAAACGCAGACCACCGCGTCCGCGATCTTCTGCGCCATGTCCAGCTCGTGCAGGGTTACGATGACCGCAAGCTGTTGCGTATGCGCCAGCTTTTGCAAAATGGTCAGTAGTTCGATCTTGCCCTTGATATCCAGAAAAGAGGTGGGCTCGTCCAGCAGAAGCACCTGCGGCTGCTGACAGACTGCCCGCGCCAGCAGAATGCGCTGCCGCTGCCCATCGCTGACGCAGTTAAAGTCCCGGTTGGCCAGATGCGCCGCGCCCACCAGCTCCAGCGCGTTTTGTACCTGCTTTTTGTCCTCAGCGGAAAGGATGCCCAGCCGCCCGGTGTAGGGGATGCGTCCTGCCGCCGCAAACTCAAAGCAGGTGGTCAACTCGGTGCGGCGGGTGTGGGGCAGCATCAGCGCCAGCTTTTGCGCCCGGGCGTTGCCGGGGATGCGTGCCAGCTCCTGCCCGTCCAGCAGTACCGCGCCGCCCAAAGGGGCCAGCTGCCCCGCCAATGTTTTGAGCAGGGTGGATTTGCCCGCGCCGTTCGGGCCGATGAGTGCCAGCACCTGCCCCTTGGCAGCGCCCAGCGCGATATCCCGGGCAAGGGCAGCTTTGCCGTAGCCGATGGCAAGGGCGTTGGTTTCAACAGAGTACTTCATCGCACGTCCTCCCGGTTGCGGCGCAGCAGCAGCCCAATGACCACCGGTGCACCGAATACAGCGGTGACTGCGCTGATGGAAAGCTCCATGGGCGCAAACAGGCTGCGGGCAATCAAATCACACAGCAGGCAGAACGCCGCTCCGCCCAAGCAGCACCCCGGCAGCACATACAGCGGGCGGGCGCTGCCCAGCAGCTGTTTGACAAGGTGCGGCACCGCGATGCCCACAAAGGAGATCGGCCCCGCAAAGGCGGTAACACAGGCGGCCAGCAGGCTGGAAAGCAGCACCAGCAGCCGGGAAAACCGCCGCACATCCACGCCCACGCTGCGGGCGTAGGCTTCGCCCATCTGGTAAGCTGCCATGGGCTTTGCAAGGCAGAAGGCCGCCGCCAGCGCGGGCAGCACCACCAGCGCTGCCGTGCGCACGTTGCCCCACGTCATGCCGGAAAAGCTGCCCTGCGACCAGTTGTGCAGGTTGACGATGCTGCTGTCCTGTGCAAAGGCCACCACAAACTCGGTGATGGCAGAGCAGATGTAACCGATCATCACGCCGCAGATTACAAGGATGCTCATGCGCTGCACCCGGCGGGCAGCGGCCAGCACAAAGGCCATGGCCGCCATAGCGCCCGCAAAGGCCGCAAGGATGAGCACAGCAGAGCTTGTCAGTAGGCCGTAGTTCAAAAACAGCACCATCACCAGCGCCACCGCCAGCTTAGCCCCGCTGGAAATGCCCATCACAAAGGGGCCGGCAATGGGGTTTGCAAAAAAGGTCTGCAACAGATAGCCCGCTGCCGAGAGCGCAGCGCCCAGTAACGCGGCCATCACCGCGCGGGGCAGGCGCAGCTGTGTGATAATGCCTACGCTCAGCGCGTCCTGTCCGCGTCCGGTCAGGGCTGCAAGCACGGCCTGCGGGGTAAGCGCAACGCTGCCCCAGAACAGGCTCACGGCAAACAGCATCGCCAGTAGCAGGGCAAGGCAGCAATAGGAAAAAACAAGGCGTTTGCGGCTGGTCATAAGCGGCTCCTCAGGTAATTTTGGTCAAAAAATGCAGGGTGTCGGGGTCGGCAGTCTCCCCGGTAAAAACAGCGTGGAGGTCCAGCATAAAATCTGCCAGTGCCATGCTCTGCTGGAAAAAGCTGGGCGTCGTGCACCAGATGTTCCCGCTTTGCACCGCCTTGCATTCTGCCAGCAACGCGCAGCGGGCAAGCAGTTCTTCTTTTGTGGAGATGCTGCCCTCGATGGTGCCGTTATAAATAAGCACATCGGCATCCTTGACCCCAGCGTAAAGATCCTCCAGTGGGATATTCATGGTGGAAAGACTGTTGCCGCTGTCGGCAAGGTCTGCAAAAACGTATTCGCCCCCGGCCATGCCGATCATCTGCGCCACATAGTCTCCGCTTTTGCGCACAGTGGCAAGGCCGCTGGAAGTAATGGAGAAAAACGCGCAGCGTTTGCCGGTGGAGGGCTGCTCCAGCAGCGGTGCAATGCGCTGCGCCTGCTGCGCAAAAACCTCTTCGGCAAGGGCTTCTTTGCCCAGCAAGATACCGTACAGTTTGATCCATTCCATCCGTGCCAGCGGGCTGCTCTCGTAGCTGGAGCGCTCCACCAGCACCGGAATGCCGAACCGCTCCAGCTGTTCCTTCACTTCCGGGGTGTGGTAGATCATGGTATTTTCCACCGCAAGGCCGCATTCTGCGGTCAGGATGCGTTCGTAGTCCGGGGCGCTGTACTTGCCCGCGTAGGCGATGCGCCCGGCCTGCATGGCCTGCTTTGCCTCGTCCAGATACCAGCCCTCGGCGCGGGTGCCGGAAAGGGCAATGCTGTCCAGCGCGTCCAGATGAAGGAACAAGTCCATAGCAGAGGTGGACACCAGGTAGATGTTCTGCACCGGCTGCTGCAGCACGGTCACCCCGGCAGGTACGGTGCGCAGAGTAGCAGCGCCCTCCGGCCGGATAAGGAACTTTGCCTGTGCGTCCGGGATGGTCAGCAGGGTAGAGCCGTCTGCGTAGCAGTCGGCAGTAAACTGGGTGGCGTAGTCCAGCGGGTAGGCGTGGTCAAAAACCAGCTCGTCTGTATCGGCGGGTGCGGTGGGCGCGGCCGTGCAGCCTGCAAGCACCAGCGCGGCGGCGGGCAGAGCCTTTAAAAATTGTGCGCGGGTCAGCTTCATGGAAGGTTACTCCAAGGTAAAGGTCAGGGTGTATTCGATCTCGTGGGGCTTGCTCATGGCAACAGTGTCGGCGGTAACAGTCAGCGGGGTGCCCAGAGCAGCTACCGGGATCTCAAAGGTGGAGTTGCCCTCGGTGTTGGTGGGCAGATACTTCTCACCATCTACGATCATGTAGTCGTAGTTGGGGCTGCTCCACACGATGGTGGCAGTCATCTTGCCCTCAGCCACGGTCAGGGCGGCAGGGCTTTCCACGGTGGCGCGGCCGGAGCCGCCCTCCAACACTACGGCAGCGGTGTATGCGCCGTCTGCGGGGGTCTCGGCGGCCTGCTCGGTCTTAGGTTCAGCGTTGCGCACGCTGACGGTGTGGTCGTACCACTTGCCCTTGGTGCCAAGCAACGCCAGCTGGAAGTCGGTGTCCAGTGCTTCCACCGGGATATCGTAGCCGTACACTTCCTCGGTGGTGCCGTCTGCGTAGGTAACGGTGTCCACGGTGGGGATGAGCCATGCGGTCTTGTTGGCCTCGGCATCGGCGGCAAGGCCGGGGTAGAGGTTCACGATCTTTTTGGAAGCCAGACTGACGTGGAAGGTCATCACGCCGTTTTCCACGGTCAGGGTGCCTTTGCCGTTGCAGGCTTCATTGGGGTGGAACATACTGCTGTCGGTCTCGAAATCAGCGGTATATACGCCGTCCGGCAGGGCAGTCTCAGCAGCGGCAGAGGAAGCCACCACGGAAGAAGCAACAGAGCTTGCCGCAGCAGAGGAGGCAGGGACAGCCCCGCCGCAGCCTGCCAGAGAAGCAGCCAGCACCACACCGGCCAGAGAAATGATGATAAACTGTTTGCAACGCATAAAATAAATACCTCAGTATCCTAAATTTTTGCCCGGCGTCTAAGCTGCCGGGGCAGGGGGCGTTTTCTCCTCGTGCGGGGAATGCGCCCATAAAAGAAGCCCTCTCCGTATGCTTGGCAGCGCCGGAGAGGGCTTCTGAATCCATTAGCCGTTCAGAAGATCCATAGCGGCCTTGGTATGTGCAATGTACAGCTGCTGGACATCCGCAATGCGGCCCAGACCGGAGATCTGGCAGTCCACACTCTCAAAGCAGCCTGCGGCGGTAAACTGGCTCAGCCAGCTGTCGGCGTCCTCACCGGCCATGTCGTTGTTGGCGTGGTCGCCTGCCACCACCATCAGCGGGCGCAGGATGACCTTGGTGTAACCGGCAGCCTTCACAGCCTCGATGACAGCCTCGCAGGAGGTGTCCTCAGGCTCGCCCTCCACCGTGCCGATGAACACGTTGTCGTAGCCCAAGGTCTGCATGGTGGTCTGCATCTGGCTGTAGCTCACCTTGGCAGTGTGGGAAGTGCCGTGACCCATAAAGACGAAAGCGGTCTTATCGGCGGCGGCAGCAGCGGCGCTCTCGTAACCGGCTTCCTTCACAGCGGCAGCGGTAACAGCCTTGGCAACAGCTTCCTTGTCAGCATTGATGACGGAGGCATCCGCGCCCACCTCGCCCAGCAGGGGCTCGGCCACAGCAACACTCTCGAACTTGTCGCGGTACTGGTCCAGCATCTCGTTCATCTCGTCGTACTCGGCACCGTGCATCAGATGGGTAGGCTGCACGATCAGGTTCTTCACGCCGTTTGCCACAGCGCGGTCCAGTGCCTGCTGCATATTGTCGATCTTCTCGCCATCGCGTGCCTGCACATGGTTGATGATGATCTGTGCGGTAAAGGCACGGCGCACGCTCCAGTCGGGGTAAGCGGCCTGCAAAGCGTCCTCGATACCCTTGATGTCGGCAGCGCGGCTGTCGTTGAAGGAGGTGCCGAAGGACACCACCAGCAGCTCGTTTTCGCCGATCTCATCGGCGTTGCGGGCATCGTCCTTGGAAGCATCGCCGGTGTCGCGGCCAAAGTAGTCAGGGTCGGCATTTTCGCCCTCCACCAGCTCCTTCTGGGCATCGGTCAAAGCGTCCCAAGCGGCCTTGGCGGCTTCGCACTGGGCATCGGTGTCATCGGTGCGCTGCTGCACATAGATGGCATCGATCAGGTCTGCCACGTTCTGTGCGGCAAGTGCGTCAGCGTCTGCGCCGGAAGCTTCGCTGCTGGCGGCAGAGCTGGCAGCAACAGAGGAAGCAGTGCTGGATGCAGCCCCGCCGCAGCCGGTCAGTACACCGGCGCACAGAGCCAGAGCGGTCAGAGCGGCCGCCGTTTTGCGGATGTTGCGTTTTTTCATCTTGTTTTCCTTTCCTGATGTGGGTGAAATACGGCACCGAACAGAAGGGTACAGGAAAGAGAACCTGTAAAAAAACGGGGTCTTTTGCTTGCGAAATGGCAAAGCAAAAAGACCCCGTTTCCTACAGGCTTTTTGGTACAACCAATTCCTCGTGATCTGGGGCGGCAAAGCCCCGGTACCAACAGCGGGCAGGTTTCCTGACTGAAAGCTCAACGCCCGCTGCCGCCTTCCCAAGCCGGATGGCTCAGTGACCGGTGCAAAAGCACCCTGACAGTGGACTCCCTTATCACAGTGACGAGATCGTGCGGGATTGACACCCGCTTCCCTTTTAACGTCCCTGCCGCCGCCCGGTGGGGCAAAGTGACGGAACGCACCTGCTGTTTTCTGTTCAGTTCGTCAAAAAGTATAGCACAGCCCTATACAAAACGCAAGAAAAAACGGAGAAATGCTTGACCTTCCCCCTGCCGGAAGGTGTATACTTGGCTCGAAACTGAAAGCAAGGAGGCAGCCCATGTTAAAGATCGAGCATCTGACCAAAACCTACGGCGGCAAGCCCGCCGTGCAGGACCTTTGCCTGCACATCCGCCCGGGGGAGCTGTGCGCCTTTATCGGGCACAACGGCGCGGGCAAGACCACTACCTTAAAATGCTGCTGCGGTATCCAGCAATTTGATGCCGGAGAAATTTATGTGGACGGCATTTCCGTGCGGGAGAACCCGCTGGAATGCAAGCGCCGCTTGGCCTATCTGCCGGATGACCCGCAGCTGTACGAGTATATGACCGGTATCCAGTACCTTGATTTTATTGCGGATATCTTTGGCGTAAGCGCCGCACAGCGGACGCAGCGCATCCGGCAGTACGGCGATGCCTTTGGCCTGACGCAGGATTTGGCGCAGTCCATCGGGGCATACTCCCACGGCATGAAGCAGAAGCTTGCCATTATTGCGGCGCTGCTGCACGAGCCGAAGCTGATTTTAATGGACGAGCCCTTTGTCGGGCTGGACCCGCTGGCTTCCCATCAACTCAAGACCCAGATGAAGGCCTTTTGTGCGCAAGGCGGGGCGATCTTTTTCTCCACCCATGTGCTGGAGGTGGCCGAAAAGCTCTGCGACAGGGTAGCTATTCTGCGTAAAGGTCAGCTGGTGCGCGAGGGTGCTATGGAAGAGGTGCGCGGCGACGATACGCTGGAGGAGGTCTTTCTGGAACTGGAGGATACGGGGGAAGCGCTATGATCCGTGCATTGCTCAAAAAACAGCTTCTGGAACTGGGCGCGGTCTTTGTGCGCAGCAGCAAAACTGGCAAGCGGCGCTCCCGGGCAGGAGCATTCGGGTATGCATTGCTGTTTGCGGTGCTGATGCTGCTGGTCATGCTCAGCTTTGGCTCTATGGCGCTGCCGCTGGCAGTGACGCTGGTGCCGCAGGGGCTGGACTGGCTCTATTTTGTGCTGATGGAGCTTTCGGCGCTGACGGTCAGTGTGCTGGCCAGCGCCTTTACCAGCTACGGGCATTTGTTCCGCTGCCGGGATAACCAGCAGCTGCTGGCGCTGCCCATCCCGCCGGGCGCTATTTTTGCGGTGCGCTGCGGCGGGGTGTACCTGACCGGGCTTATTTATCTGCTGCTGGCGTGGGTGCCCTCGGTGGTCTGCTATGCGCTGGCGGCACCCCGCCCCGGCGGAGCCCTGTTGGCGGCGCTGCCGGTAGCACTGGCGCTGGCGGGAGTTTCCATGGTGCTGGCCGTTCTGCTGGGCTGGGCGGTGGCGCTGCTCAACCGCCGCGCCCAGCATAAAAGCCTTGTCACTGTGGTGGGTACGCTGCTCTTTCTGGCGGTCTATTATGCGGTATTCCAATGGGTGGGCAACGCGGTGGAGGCCCTTGCAGTGGATGCCGTACAGGCAGGCGCAACCGCCGG
>ERZ780207.2365-NODE-2365-length-13747-cov-3.320990_pt1 | contig 13747 bp, 9 predicted proteins | sample MGYA00510977_ERZ780207 | MGnify/ENA primary metagenome ERZ780207 (study PRJEB29588, sample SAMEA2151383) | human gut metagenome | biome: human gut; feature: human-associated habitat; material: faeces | place: Denmark | collected 2008/2010 ... | reverse complement strand
GTTGTAGCCATCATGATGCCAGACAAGGACGGCAACTATGCCAACCTCATTCAGGGTCACGACAACATCCAGGACGTCATCAACTCACCTGAGCCTTTCTTGAGCGTCCTCATCGGTCGATACGGTAACCGTATTAAAGAAGGTAAGTTTACTCTTCATGGCAAGGAGTACCAGTTAGCATGCAACGATGGCAAGAACCACTTGCATGGAGGTCCTACAGGATTCCACGCACATGTTTGGGATGCTACCCGCATGAGCGACAACGCAGTCGTCCTGAAGTACACCAGCCCATATGGCGAGGAAGGTTTCTCAGGAGAATTGACCGTCTGGGTGGCTTATACCTTGACAGACGACAACGAGTTCGTCATCAAGTATCAGGCAACCACCAACAAGATGACCATCTGCAACCTCACTCACCATGCATTCTTCTCAATCCAGGGTATTGCTAATCCTACCCCAACAGTTGACAACATCATCTGTCAGGTTAACGCAGACTACTATCTCCCTATAGATGAGACATCTATCCCTACAGGTGAGATCTTGAAGGTAGAGGGTACTCCATTCGATTTCCGCACTCCAAAGCCAATCGGACAGGACATCAATGCAGATGATGAACAGATTAAGAATGGTTCTGGTTACGACCATAACTATGTATTGAACAAGAAGGAAGAGGGCGAGTTGAGCTTTGCTGCTCGCATCAAGGATCCTGTAAGCTGCCGCACCATGGAGGTTTACACCACAGAGCCAGGTCTGCAGATGTACACAGGTAACTTCCTGGCAGGCATCAAGGGTCAGCATTGTGCAACCTTCCCACGCCGCAGCGCAGTATGCTTCGAGGCACAGAAGTTCCCAGACACACCTAACCACCCTTACTTCCCAAGCTGCAAATTGTGTCCAGGTGAGACCTACACCCAGAAGACCATCTACAAGTTTGGTGTAGAGAAATAAGATAAATCACTAATAATCAGATAGGAGTTGCTGCCTCTGAAAGAGAACTTCAAGGCAGCCACTCCTTTTTGCGGTAAAATTCTGACTAGAATAAACATTAAATAATAACAATATCAACTATCAAGTTTAAACAATGGAACAAAACAATGGAAACAACAACGGTCGTGTCATTGCAATCATCACGATGTGTTTTATCTTTGCAATGATCTCGTTCGTAACTAACATGGGAGCACCTTTTGGCAACATCTGGGGCTTCAAGTACTCTTGGGCAGCCATGATGGGTAACTTCATGAACTTCGCCGCTTACCTCTTTATGGGTATTCCTGCAGGTAAGATGATCGAAAACAAGGGTTACAAGAAAACAGCTCTCATCGCACTTGCAGTCGGTACAATCGGTTTGATGATCCAGTACTTATCAAGCATCTTCGGTGACGACATCCCAGTATTCACACTCAGCTCTGGCGCAGTTTGCCTCAACCTCATCATTTATCTGTTGGGTGCATTCATCTGCGGTTTCTGCGTATGTATGCTTAACACGGTGGTAAACCCAATGTTGAACTTGCTCGGTGGCGGTGGTAACCGTGGTAACCAGCTCATTCAGATTGGTGGTACATTGAACTCATTGAGTGGTACTCTTACCCCATTGCTGGCAGGTGTGCTCGTAGGTACTGTTACAGCCAACACCAGTATGAGCGACGTTGCTCCTCTCCTCTTCATCGGTATGGCAGTATTCATCGCAGCCTTCTTCATCATCTGGTTCGTAGCTATTCCTGAGCCAAACATCAAGAAGGAAAACGTGCAGTACGACCACAGTCCTTGGTCTTTCCGTCACTGCGTACTCGGTGTCATCGGTATCTTCTTCTATGTAGGTGTTGAGATTGGTATTCCAGCTCAGCTTATCTTCTACATCAGTAGCATGGACTTCACAGGTGCAGCTTCTGTAGGTGGTGCTTTCGCAGCAGTTTACTGGTTGCTTATGATGTGTGGCCGATTCCTCAGCTCATTCATCAGCGGTGCCGTTTCTACCAAGACACAGATGACAGTAGTATCAACAGTAGCTATCCTCCTGTTGCTCACAGCCATCTTCTTGCCAGAGGCAAACACATTGAACTTCTCTTTGGCAGGTGATTCAGAGATTGCAAGCCTTCTCAAGCTCGACGACCATGGTACTGGCGTTGTAGCATTTACAATCCCTACCAAGTGTGTGCTCATCGCCATCTGCGGTTTGTGTACTTCTATCATGTGGGGTGGAATCTTCAACCTTGCTGTTGAGGGTCTTGGCAAATACACAGCTCAGGCATCAGGTATCTTCATGATGATGGTAGTTGGTGGTGGTGTAATGCCTCTCATCCAGGATGCAGTTGCTAAGGCTGCTGGCCCTATCGCATCTTACTGGGTTATCATCGCCATGATCGCATACATTCTTTTCTATGCACTCGCAGGTTGCAAGAATGTCAACAAGGACATCCCTGTAGAATAAATTCCGGAAAAATCTATTCCCGGGTGAAGCAAAACTTGATTTATTCGGGAATAACTAGTTTATAATCAAATCTTTAATAATAACTTTTAAAACAACAACAATTATGGATATCGAAAAAGTAAGAAGCCGTTTCATCAAGCATTTTGACGGAACAACAGGAGCTGTATATGCATCTCCGGGTCGTATCAACCTTATTGGTGAACACACCGACTATAACGGTGGATTTGTATTCCCCGGAGCCATTGACAAAGGCATGATAGCCGAAATCAAACCAAACGGAACCAACATTGTAAAGGCCTATTCCATCGACCTGAAGGACTATGTAGAATTCGGCCTTAATGAAGAAGATGCTCCTCGCGCTAGCTGGGCTCGTTATATCTTCGGTGTATGCCGCGAAATGATCAAACGTGGTGTAGAAGTAAAGGGATTCAATACAGCTTTCGCAGGCGATGTTCCCCTTGGCGCCGGAATGTCTTCTTCTGCAGCTTTAGAAAGTACGTATGCATATGCACTGAACGATCTTTTCGGTGATAACAAGATTGATAAATTCGAACTCGCTAAGGTTGGCCAAGCCACTGAACATAATTATTGCGGCGTGAACTGCGGCATCATGGACCAGTTTGCTTCCGTATTCGGCAAGAAAGGAAGCCTCATCCGTTTGGATTGCCGTTCGCTGGAATACCAGTATTTCCCATTCGACCCGAAAGGATATCGCCTCGTATTGGTTGACTCCGTTGTAAAACACGAATTGGCATCCTCGGCTTACAACAAACGCCGCCAAAGCTGCGAAGCTGTTGTAGCAGCTGTACAGAAGAATCATCCACACGTAGAGTACCTGCGCGACTGCAACATGGAAATGCTGAACGAAGTGAAAGCTGACGTAACAGAAGAAGACTACAAACGTGCAGAATATGTCATCGAAGAAATCCAACGCGTACTCGATGTTTGCGATGCTTTGGAGAAAGGCGACTATGAAACAGTAGGTCAAAAGATGTATGAAACGCATCACGGCATGAGCAAGCTGTACGAAGTGAGCTGCGAAGAATTAGACTTCCTAAACGATCTTGCTTTCGATTGCGGTGTGACAGGTTCACGCGTTATGGGCGGCGGTTTCGGTGGCTGTACCATCAATCTGGTTAAAGACGAACTGTACAGCACTTTCGTTGAAAAAGCGAAAGAAGAATTTAAGAACAAGTTCGGCAGAAGCCCCAAGATCTATGATGTAGTCATCAGCGACGGCGCACGCCGATTGGAATAACCAGATTTCATCACGCATAAGTATCTGATCCCCTTCCCCACGCTAATGTCTGGAGAAGGGGATTTTCCATATTTACATCCCACATAGTAAAAAAGACAGGCAGGAACGATGGATATTCACACATAAAAGCCTATCTTTGTCCGTACGAAAAAGATAATCCTTTAAACTGTTTAAACATGAACGACAACAAGCTAATGACCCGCGCGCCAGACAATATCCGCATCCTTGCCGCCTCGATGGTTGAGAAAGCCAAGTCCGGACATCCCGGCGGCGCAATGGGCGGTGCCGACTTTGTGAACGTATTGTTTTCCGAATTTCTGATATACGATCCCGAAAAACCCGCATGGACAGGTCGTGACCGTTTCTTCCTCGACCCGGGACACATGTCACCGATGCTTTACTCTACATTGGCCCTGACCGGCAAGTTCACGCTGGACGAACTGAAAGAATTCCGCCAATGGGGAAGCCCTACGCCAGGACACCCTGAACGTGACGTTATGCGCGGCATCGAAAACACATCGGGCCCGCTGGGACAAGGACACACGTTTGCCGTAGGAGCTGCCATCGCAGCCAAATTCCTGAAAGCACGTTTCGGCGAGGTAATGAACCAGACAATTTATGCCTACATCTCCGACGGTGGTGTACAGGAAGAAATCTCGCAGGGTAGCGGACGCATCGCCGGAACGCTGGGACTGGACAACCTCATTATGTTCTACGACGCCAACGACATCCAGCTGTCTACCACAACTAAAGAAGTAACCACGGAAGATACTGCCAAAAAATACGAAGCCTGGGGATGGAAAGTCATCTGCATTGACGGAAACAACCCCGACGAAATCCGCAAGGCACTAATTGAAGCAAAAGCTGAAAACGAACGCCCCACCCTCATCATCGGGCACACCGTTATGGGCAAAGGAGCCCGCAAGGCCGACGGAAGCAGCTACGAAGCTAACTGTGCTACCCACGGCGCTCCCCTCGGCGGCGACGCTTACGTGAACACCATCAAGAACCTGGGCGGTGATCCTGAAAATCCATTTGTCATCTTCCCCGAAGTAGAAGAACTGTATGCCAAACGTGCTGCCGAACTGAAAGAAATCATGAAGCAAAAGTATGCTGAAAAAGCTGCTTGGGCTCAGGCTAATCCGGAAAAGGCTGCCAAACTGGAGCAATTCTTCTCTGGCAAAGCTCCTCAAGTCAACTGGGAAGCTATCGAGCAAAAGGCTGGAGCTGCCACACGTGCCGCATCGGCTACCGTACTGGGTGCTTTGGCAACTCAGGTAGAAACCATGATCGTTGCTTCTGCCGACCTTTCCAACTCTGACAAGACCGACGGTTTCCTGAAGAAGACACATGCCTTCCAGAAAGGTGACTTCACCGGTGCTTTCTTCCAGGCAGGTGTAGCCGAGTTGACTATGGCTTGCTGCTGTATCGGTATGGCTCTGCACGGTGGTGTAATTCCGGCTTGCGGTACATTCTTCGTATTCTCCGACTACATGAAGCCCGCAGTTCGTATGGCTGCCCTCAGTGAAGTTCATCTGGACACACGATGCCTTCCGCGTAGGCGAAGATGGCCCGACTCACGAACCGGTAGAACAGGAAGCACAAATCCGTCTGATGGAGAAACTGAAGAATCATAAAGGTCACAATTCTACATTGGTACTCCGCCCGGCCGATGCCGAAGAGACTACTGTAGCATGGAGACTGGCCATGGAGAATACGACTACTCCTACAGCCCTGATCTTCTCACGTCAGAACATTGCCAATCTGCCCGCAGGCAACGACTACTCACAAGCAACCAAGGGTGCTTACATCGTAGCAGGTTCCGATGCCAATCCCGATGTTATCCTGGTAGCTTCTGGTTCTGAAGTGTCTACACTGGTAGCAGGAGCCGAACTGTTGCGTAAAGATGGTGTCAAGGTACGTATCGTATCAGCTCCGTCCGAAGGTCTGTTCCGCAGCCAGGCACCCGGATATCAGGAAAGCATTATTCCGGCCGATGCCAAAGTATTCGGTCTGACTGCCGGTCTGCCTGTCAACCTGCAAGGCTTGGTAGGTGCACATGGTAAAATCTGGGGCTTGGAATCATTCGGTTTCTCTGCTCCTTACAAAGTATTGGATGAAAAACTGGGCTTTACGGCCGACAACGTTTACAAGCAGGTAAAAGCCATGCTCTAAACGGTTGAAGACCTCTCGTCCAAACCATATTGAACGCAGACAGTGCAACTTCCTTTGCCTGCCTGCGTTCTGTCAATCATTGCAATCAGAATATTAAATCTTAAACCGAAATAAGAAATGAAGACAATAGGAATTGCTTCCGACCATGCAGGATACGAACTGAAGCAATACGTACGTACCTGGCTGGAAGCCAAAGGCTGGGAATATAAAGATTTTGGTACCTACTCTACCGAAAGTTGCGACTATCCCGACTTCGCCCACCCTTGCGCTGAGGCTGTGGAGAAGGGTGAATGCTATCCCGGCATCGCCGTGTGCGGCAGCGGAGAGGGCATCAGCATGACTCTCAACAAGCACCAGGGCATCCGTGCAGCCCTTTGCTGGATCCCTGAAGTGGCTGCCCTTTCGCGCCAACACAACAATGCCAATGTGCTTGCAATGCCTGGTCGCTTCGTTAGCAACGAGCAAGCCATCGAGATGGTGAAGACGTTTCTCAACACTGACTTCGAGGGCGGACGACATATCCGCCGCATCGAAAAGATTCCGGTGAAATAAAATTTGCGTCTATTAAACAATCTGAATGCGGACTGCCTTATCAGCTGCCCGCATTTTTTTATTTTCTCATCACAACAAGGACTGTTGGGCTGCTTTCGATAAAATAGGCGGCGCCTCGGAAAAGAAAATTGAGCAAGCTCTTTTCTTTCCGCTCGGCTTGCACTATCTTTGCAAAAACTATCTATTTATGGAGAAAGACGAGATTCAGAAACTGACATACTCTGAGGCGGTTGCCGAATTGGAGAAGATTGTGCGTGAGATGCAGAGCGATGCCTGCAGCATCGACAACTTGTCGCGACTCACGTCGCGCTCCCTTGAATTGCTGAAAGTGTGCAAGGCTAAATTGCTTTCCACCGACGAGGAACTGAAAAAAATCCTTGCCGAACTTGAAGCTTAAATACGAGATATTACCCTATGACTAAATTATAATTCACTTAACAAAACACTCTATGAAGCATTTTATCCTGACTGCAGCGGCTCTGCTTTCCGCATCAGCCTCGCTGGGCGCAACGGAGGTGCTGACGTCGCCCGACGGACGGCTGCAGTTGTCGTTCGACCTCACCGCCGACGGAACGCCAACCTACAAAATGGATTACAACAACAAGCCGGTAATCGCCACAAGCCGGCTCGGTCTGGAACTTAAAAACCAAAAATCACTGCTCGACGGGTTCAAGATGGAACGCGTCAGCCGCTCGTCGTTCGACGAGACGTGGCAACCGGTATGGGGCGAGCAGTCGAGCATCCGAAACCACTACAACGAGATGGCTGTATGCCTGTCGCAACCCGACGACAACGGGCATCTGCGCGAGATGATTGTGCGTTTCCGACTCTACGACGATGGTGTAGGATTCCGCTATGAGTGGCCTGCGCAAGACAATTTCACCTATTTCACAATAAAGGAAGAGCGCACGGAATTTGCCATGACGGGCGACCACACTGCCTATTGGATTCCGGGCGACTACGACACTCAGGAATACGACTACACCATAAGCCGCCTGTCGGAGGTGCGCGAGAAAATGCCTGCCGTGAAGTTCAGCTACAATGTGTCGTCGACAGTGTTCTCCGACACCGGCGTGCAGACGTCGCTGCAACTGAAAACCGACGACGGAATATACCTTAACATCCATGAGGCGGCGTGTGTGGACTACTCCACAATGCACCTCAACCTCGACGAGAAACGCATGGTGCTGACGTCGTGGCTCACCCCCGACGCCCGTGGCGACAAGGGCTATCTGATGGCTCCTTGCCACTCTCCATGGCGCACCGTAATGGTCACTTCTACAGCCACCGCCGCCCTCGACTCAAAGCTCATTCTCAACCTCAACGAGCCGTGCAAGCTTGAAGACACGTCGTGGATACACCCTACGAAATATATGGGCGTATGGTGGGAGATGATTGTGGGCAAAAGCTCATGGGCTTATTCAAACGCTTCGGCTGTCAACCTCGACAGCATCGACTACAAAACCATGAAACCTAACGGCATCCACGGTGCAAACAACGACAACGTGAAGCGTTACATCGACTTTGCCGCCGAAAACGGATTCGACCAGCTGCTGGTGGAAGGATGGAACATCGGATGGGAAGACTGGTTCGGCCACGAAAAGGATTATGTGTTTGACTTTGTCACTCCAAACCCCGACTTCGACATCGCAATGCTCAACGACTATGCTCACAGCAAAGGCATCAAACTGATGATGCACCACGAAACTTCGGGCTCGCTGCGCAACTATGAGCGCCACCTCGACGCAGCATACTCGCTGATGAACAAATATGGATACGACGCCGTAAAGAGCGGATATGTGGGCAATATGGTGCCGCGTGGAGAATATCACTACGGACAATGGGCAAACAACCACTATCTCTACTGCGTGAAAGAGGCTGCCAAACACAAAATAATGGTCAACGCGCACGAGGCGACTCGCCCAACCGGACTTTGCCGCACATACCCAAACCTTGTGGGCAACGAGAGCGCCCGCGGAACGGAATATCAGCAGTCGGCAGGAATCATGCCGCACCACGTGACAATTCTGCCGTTCACACGTCTGCAGGGCGGCCCGATGGACTACACTCCTGGTATCTTCTGCATGGACGTGTCGAAACTCAATCCTGAAAACCACGGACATGTCAACGCCACGCTGTGCAACCAGCTGGCACTCTACGTGACACTCTACTCTCCGCTGCAGATGGCAGCCGACGTGCCTGAAAACTATATGCGCTACGCCGACGCCTTCCGCTTCATCAAGGATGTGGCTGTAGATTGGGACGAGAGCCGCTATCTCGCGGCCGAACCGGGTGAATACATCATTGCAGCGCGCCGTGAGAAAGGCGGACAGCGCTGGTTTGTGGGCGGTGTGACCAACGAGGACGCACGCACAATGACCGTCGACTTCTCTTTCCTTACAAAGGGTCAGAAATATATGGCAACAATATATGCCGACGCAAAAGACGCCGACTATGAGACAAATCCTGAAAAGTATGTGATCTCGCGCCGCGTGGTGACTGCAAAAGACAAGGAGAAAATCTTTATGGCCCGCGGTGGAGGCTTCGCCATCAGCCTTATGCCCGTCGACGACCACACACAGAAATTGAAAAAACGCAAATAACGACACCCAATCCGTGTCAAGCACCCTTGCCATTATTCGGCAAGGGTGCTTTTTTATGCCGTTTTATTTGCCGCAGAGCAAATTATAATGTAATTTTGGAAAGGCAATAAAAGACTATAAGACAATGTTTGACACGTCACGACCATTCACGTTCGACCGCGTGGTGCGCATCCTGATCACCATCGCCACGCTTATCGGTGCCTACTGGCTGCTCAAAGCAATCAGCGGCGCGCTGCTGCCTTTCTGCGTAGCCTGCCTGCTTGCCTACATCTTCGAGCCATTCGTGGCTTTCAACAAACGGCTGCTTCGCTGCCGCGGCAACGTGCTGCCGATATTCCTCTTTCTTGTCGAACTCTTCGGAGTCATCGCCCTGCTCGGCTGGTTTCTCATCCCCCGCATCATCGACGAGATTGTCACCGTGGGCAACCTGTTCAACGACTATGCCACATCAAGCAGCAGCCGCTACATTCCGCAGGCTGTACACGACTTTGTCATGAAATATGTCGACATGAAGACACTCGCATCCGTGCTGACGCAGGAACAGTGGAGCGACATAGTGCAAAAATCGCTGTCGGGCACATGGACCATGGTCAGCGGAAGCATCTCAATGCTGCTGACAGTGTGCAGCTGGTTTATCGTGCTGCTATACTTCATCTTCATCCTGCTCGATTACGACCGCTTCATGAACAGCATGCGCAGCCTGATTCCTCAAAAATACAAACCGACGGTGCTGAAAATCGCCGGCGACATCAAAAACAGCATGAACCGCTATTTCCGCGGACAAACGCTCGTGGCGCTGTGCGTCGGAGTGCTTTTCAGCATCGGCTTCCTCATCATCGACCTTCCGCTCGCCATCATTATGGGCATGTTTATCGGACTGCTCAACATGGTGCCGTATCTGCAACTCATCTCGCTGCTGCCCACCACACTGCTGTGCGTGGTCTATGCCGCCGAGACAAATTCCAGCTTCTGGGTGATTTTCGCTTTGGCAATGGTGGTCTATGGTGTAGTACAGCTGATACAAGACCTGTATCTCGTGCCAAAAATCATGGGAAAGACAATGGGGCTCAACCCTGCAATCATCCTTCTGTCGCTGTCAATCTGGGGATCGCTGCTCGGATTCCTCGGCTTGATAATCGCCTTGCCGCTCACCACACTGCTTCTGTCATACTACAACACCTACGTGCTGCACGAAGGCAAACCGGAAGAATCTGCTGAAAACCAAAATATCGGGAACTAAAAAAGCGGCACGGCTGAAGCATCAAAACCGACCGTTCCTGTGTGTCTACCACAGATTGAAGCGCCATCCCACTTTCATCTCCACACTGAACAACGAGTTGGCAAGAATCGTTTTCTTGTCGCCCACAACAGCCACATCCGTCTTGCCCACAATTCCGGCAAACCATCGGCGGTTGTTCCATGTGACAGAAAGATTCAGGCGGTTGTACAGCCGGAACGAACACCCCGGATTGACACTCGACTGCTTGCCTTTCGACACCGACGGAATCACAGCCTCGCTCACGCCAATGTTGTAGTGCTTCGCCGGCACCCAGTTGTAGGCATAACCGCCTTTCACGCCACAGGTCTGCTCCTTGACGGTGAACACCCTCGAGTGCCATTCCTCCGGCAATTGAGGCTTCAGATAATCCGGCAGTTTCGCGAAATCGAAATTAAGGTCCTGATTGTTGTAGGAGAAACCCACGAAGAAAGAGCCCTGGCTGCGCAGCTGCAGTTTGCTGATTGAGAACGCCGCCGCATAGCTGTAGCGTTTGTTGTTGAAGAAATAAACCGCCTCGATGCCCCACGACGACGTGCGCACACCGTCAAACTTCTCATTGATGCCCTTCATGTCACCCACCCGCTTAAGATTCATCCCCACATCATTCTTTATAGAATAAAGGCTTGCTGTAAACAGAGCACACGTAAAATCGAAATTGAACTTCGACTTGCGCCGGTCAACGTCGCCAAACAGCTTGTTGATGTTGAAATCATAGCCGAGCGACACCGCGAGATACGTTATGTCGAAACCGATAGTGTTGGTAGACGGCGAACGCATCTCCACCTTGCAGTCATGGTCAATCAGAAAGCGATTGTCGTCAATCCAACTGTTGGTGCGCAATTTCACGTTCATCTTATAGCCCGCACCTTTTACGTATGCAGAATCGTAGGAATTGAAGAAACGGTCGCCCCAACGATAGGTATTGACACAGAAACGAGGAAACTTACCCCACTCCGCCACCGAATCAAGTGCAAACGACAATGCCTTGCCCGGAACGGCAACACACACCATCGCTGTCAAAACCATTAAAATTTTCTTGATTCTCATCATTTTTGTTTGCGGACTGCAAAATTACAAAAAATCCAAGACTCCCGAAAAAAAACAATCGACACAACTCATCAAAAACAGCCGGGACAGCATCCCTTGACAGCATCCCTGCAGATGGGTGACCAACAGCCTTCAACGGCGCATCACACCGAGTTTTCCGACTTCCCGTTTTCCCGTTTTTTCAAACCTAAAAATCCTTATTTAGACACAAAGTTTCCCAAAAATATTTTTATTCCACTCATTATAAGTAAGTTAAAAATTAACAATTGCCAAAAAGTTTCCAAAAATAAAAATTTACTTTGTTATTTGAAAAACAATATCTACCTTTGAACCCACAATCCAAAACTGAAATAATTAACCCAAGAATATGATACAGACAGTGATTAAACGCGACGGAAGAGTCGTGGGCTACAACGAAGAGAAAATCAAGGCGGCAATCCGCAAAGCGATGATTACGACGGAGAAGGGCGAGGACGAATCGCTTATCCAGAAAATCACCGACCGCATCGGCATGAACGGCAAAGAGCAAATGAGCGTAGAGGAAATTCAGGACAACGTTGAGCTTGAATTGATGAAGAGTTCGCGCAAGGAAGTGGCAAAACGCTACATCGCCTACCGCGACCAGCGCAGCATCGCACGCCGCGCCAAGACACGCGACATTTTCCTTGAAATCATCGAGGCGAAGTCGAACGACATCACACGCGAGAACGCCAACATGAACGCCGACTCGCCAGCCGGTATGATGATGAAATTTGCCAGCGAGACAACAAAACCGTTTGTCGACGACTACCTCCTATCACCAGAGACAGCCGACGCCGTAAAAGGCAACTATCTGCACATCCACGACAAAGACTACTATCCGACAAAGAGTCTCACCTGCGTGCAGCATCCGCTCGACAAAGTGCTTAAATACGGATTCTCGGCAGGCCACGGAGAGTCGCGCCCGGCAAAACGCATCGAGACAGCAAGCATCATCGGCTGCATCTCCCTCGAAACAGCTCAGAACGAGATGCACGGCGGACAGGCAATCCCCGCATTCGACTTCTATCTGGCTCCCTACGTACGCTCATCGTTTGTTGAAGAAGTGAAAAACACCGAAGCCATCTTCGGTCAGGACTTCAGCGACCTGTATGACATAAAACTTGACGACTTCATCAAAAAGCCGCTCGACGGACTCGAAGGCAAGGACCGTGCGCTGCAGCACGCCATCAACAAGACCGTCAACCGCGTACACCAGGCTATGGAAGCATTCATCCACAACATGAACACCATCCACTCTCGTGGAGGCAACCAAGTGGTGTTCAGCTCAATAAACTACGGCACCGACACCAGTGCCGAAGGACGCTGCATTATCCGCGAAATCCTCAACTCAACATACGAAGGAGTGGGCAACGGAGCCACAGCCATCTTCCCTATCCAGATTTGGAAAAAGAAACGCGGCGTCAACTATCTGAAGGAAGACCGCAACTACGACCTGTATAAATTGGCATGCAAAGTGACAGCACGCCGCTTCTTCCCCAACTTCGTGAACCTTGACGCCACCTTCAACTTCCACGAGAAATGGCGCGCCGACGACCCGGAACGCTATCACTACGAAGTGGCTACAATGGGATGCCGCACGCGAGTGTTTGAAAACCGCTTCGGCGAAAAGACATCTATCGGACGCGGCAACCTGTCGTTCTCCACAATCAACATCGTGAAACTCGCCATCGAATGTATGGGCATTCAAGACGAAAAAGAGCGCGTCGATGCCTTCTTCAAGAAGCTCGACAATATGCTTGAAATCACAGCCACACAACTCTGCGAGCGTTACGACTTCCAGAAAACGGCTCTTGCCAAGCAATTCCCGCTGCTGATGTCGAAACTATGGAACGGAGGCGACCAGCTGAAACCCGACCAGACCGTAGAGAGCGTTATCAACCAGGGCACACTAGGAATCGGATTCATAGGCTTGGCTGAATGCCTTGTGGCACTCACCGGCAAACACCACGGAGAGTCGAAGGAAAGCCAGGAGCTCGGTCTGCGCATTGTGGGCTACATGCGAAGCAAGGCAAACGAGTTCTCTGAACGCTACAACCACAACTTCAGCGTGCTCGCCACTCCGGCAGAAGGCCTTTCCGGAAAATTCACCAAGCGCGACCGCAAGACGTTCGGCATAATCAAAGGCGTGACCGACAAAGAGTACTACACCAACTCAAACCACGTACCGGTATGGTACAAGTGCAGCCCTCGCCACAAGGCCGAAGTGGAGGCTCCCTACCACGAGCTCACTCGCGGTGGACACATATTCTATGTGGAAATCGACGGCGACGCAACTCACAACCCAGAGGCTATCGCCGACATCGTCGACCTCATCGACAAGTACAACATCGGATACGGATCGGTCAACCACAACCGCAACCGCT
>ERZ780207.2364-NODE-2364-length-13758-cov-2.642487_pt1 | contig 13758 bp, 10 predicted proteins | sample MGYA00510977_ERZ780207 | MGnify/ENA primary metagenome ERZ780207 (study PRJEB29588, sample SAMEA2151383) | human gut metagenome | biome: human gut; feature: human-associated habitat; material: faeces | place: Denmark | collected 2008/2010 ... | reverse complement strand
GCCATCTGCTGTCTATGGTAAATGGCTCCTGCCGCAGTTATCTGCAGGATGCAGTGATCACCATGAGGGATAACAGATACTGTATTCCCGTAAAGGCGGAATACAAGAGTCAGGTGCCTGGTATGGTGCATGACCAGTCCTCTACGGGTTCCACCTTCTTTATTGAGCCTACAGCAGTGGTGGAGCTGAATAATAAGCTGAAGGAGCTGGCTGCAGCTGAAAAAGAAGAGATCGAAGTGATCCTGGCAGACTTAAGCAGCCAGGTTGCAGAGCATACAGAAGAGATCCTTGAAAATCAGAAGATCATGACGTTCCTTGACTTTACCTTTGCCAAGGCGGCACTAGCATTGGAGCAGAATGCCACAAGACCGGTGTTTAACAGGGAGCATGCCATTCATATCAGGAAGGGCAGACATCCCCTGCTTCACCCGAAAAAGGTTGTCCCCATCGATATTTATCTTGGCAGGGACTTTGACCAGCTGATCATTACAGGACCAAATACAGGCGGAAAAACGGTATCTCTGAAGACCGTTGGACTGTTTACGCTGATGGGACAGGCAGGACTGCATATCCCGGCACTGGATCGTTCGGAGCTTTCGGTTTTTCAGGATGTGTTTGCGGATATCGGGGATGAACAGAGTATTGAGCAGAGTCTAAGTACCTTTTCCTCTCATATGGTCAATACTGTATCGATTCTGGAAAAGGCAGATTCTGACAGTCTGGTGCTTTTCGATGAGCTGGGTGCCGGTACCGATCCTACGGAAGGTGCTGCTCTTGCCACAGCGATTCTTGCAAATCTGCACGAACGAGGCTGTCTGGTTATGGCAACAACCCACTACAGCGAATTAAAGCTGTATGCTTTGCAGACACCGGACGTTCAAAATGCCTGCTGCGAGTTTGATGTCTCAACGCTGCAGCCAACCTACCGCCTGTTGATCGGTATTCCGGGCAAAAGTAACGCATTTGCAATTTCCGGCAAGCTTGGATTATCCCCGGAGATTATTGAAGATGCCAAAGAACGTGTCTCTTCCGATGCCCAGAACTTTGAAGACGTCCTGAGTGATCTGGAAGCCTCCCGGATCAAACTGGAACAGGAGCATAAAACAATCTCCGAAAACCGCAAAGAAATTTCCCTGCTCAAAAAAGAGCTTCGCGAAAAAACGGAAAAGCTGGAGCAGTCCCGTGAAAAGATCCTGCAAAATGCCAACCAGGAGGCAAGCCGTATCCTTGCCGAGGCAAAAAACGTGGCAGATGACACCATACGCAAGTATACCAAATGGGCCAAAAGCGACCGTCATATCCAGGAAATGGAGAAGGAACGAGCCGAGTTGCGGAACCGGATGAACAAACACCAGAACCAGTCCGGAAGCAAACCACAGAAGAGAAAAAAGAAATCCCTCAAAGCTTCTGATCTGATGATCGGTTCTAATGTTCACATATTAACATTAAACGCAGACGGCACCGTCAGTACACTTCCGAATGAGAAGGGCGATCTTTTTGTGCAGGCCGGTCTCTTACGGACACAGGTCAATATCAAGGATCTGGAGCTGCTTCCGGAAGAAAAACCAAAACCGACAGAAAAGCGTCACAGCGGAAGCGGAAAGATCCGTATTGACAAAGCTGCTTCCGTCCACCAGGAAGTAAATCTCATCGGTATGACAGTGGATGAAGCAATGCCTGTGTTAAATAAATATCTGGATGACGCTTACCTGGCCCATATGACTCAGGTAACCGTGATACATGGGCGGGGAACCGGTGCCCTCCGCAAAGCCGTCCATCAACAGCTCGCCCGTCTGAAATATGTGAAATCTTATCGCCTTGGCGAATTCGGTGAAGGCGATATGGGCGTTACCATTGTAACGTTCAAATAGAACAAGGAATGAAATGGAGAAGATGAAATGGCTGAAAAACAAAGAATTTTAATTGTAGACGACGACAACAACATTGCTGAGCTTGTTAGTATGTATCTGGTCAAAGAATGCTTTGATACCCACATTGCCAACGATGGAGAAGCTGCTTTGGCTACAATCGAAAGCTACCAGCCAAATCTGGTGGTTTTGGATATCATGCTTCCCGGCATCAGTGGATATGATGTTCTCCGAGAACTTCGCAAAACCTCGAATCTTCCTGTCATCATGCTTTCCGCCAAAGGCGAAACATTTGACAAAGTTCTCGGTCTTGAACTTGGAGCCGATGATTATGTGATGAAGCCCTTTGACACAAAAGAGCTGGTTGCCAGAATTAAAGCAGTTCTGCGCCGTTATACTACAGAAACAACCGCACAGCAAGCCGAAGCGATCCCAAAAGAATGCGTTACCTATCCGAACCTGATCATTAACCTCACTGACTATTCTGTTTACTATTTCAAACAGAGAGTCGAAATGCCCCCAAAGGAACTGGAGCTTTTCTATTTTCTTGCTTCCCATCCAAATCAGGTATTTACCCGCGAACAGCTTCTGGATCATATCTGGAGCTACGATTACATCGGAGATACCCGCACCGTAGATGTTCATATCAAGAGACTTCGCGAAAAGTTTTCCCAGCCTGCCGAATGGAATATAGCCACAGTATGGGGTGTTGGATACAAGTTTGAATATCATGCATAAATCACAGCTTTGAACGGAGAATTCCTATGAAACTATCAATTCGTTCTATTTACGTTACCATCTATCTGCTGCTGGCAGCGGTAATGTTTGTACTAATACATTTTTGGGGCGTTCATCTGGTATCGAACTCCCTGATTGCGGAACGAAAGGCGGCACTTTATGAAGAGGCCAGTTCCCTTTCGAAACGATATTTTTTTAATGTAAAATCCATCAATCAGTTTGACGACCAGACGGAATCCTCTCTGCGGGAACGCCTGTCTTCCCTTCAGACTATGAGCCACGCCCGCTATTTTCTTGTGGACAGTACCGGCAGGATTTCTGTGGATTCCACAGCCAGAAACAGTCTGGAGGGACAAAACTTTAATGATCTGAACCCGACATTCTTAGATAACGACACCTACATTGGACATTTAAACAGCTCCTATCTCCCTCAAGAGTCTCTGTCCATCATCTATCCGTTGTCTGAGGACTACGATATGAATGGATATCTTGTCATTATGACCCCCTTAAAAACGCTTCGCGCCAACGCACGCCAGCTTACAAAGGATTACCATATATGTTTTGTCGTGTTTTTCCTAATACTGTTATTTACCTTATTTGGATTATACTGTCTGACAGTTCACCCGCTCCGTCAGATTTCCCTGACGATCCGGGAATATTCCCGTGGACATTACAGTACCAAAATAAAGCACCTTCCTCTCCGGGAATATGACTCTTTGTCAACGGCAGTCCATAATCTGGCATCCTCAGGCAAAAATGCAGGAGACTACCAAAAAGACTTTGTGGCAAACGTCTCCCATGACTTCCGCTCTCCCCTGACGATTATCCGGGGATATATCGGTGCCATACTGGATGGTACGATTCCACCTGAAATTCAGGAAAAATATCTTAAAATCATCTTAAGAGAAACAGATCGGCTGACAAAGCTGACAGAACAGCTTCTGGAAATGAATCGTTACGAAAACAATGGTATCATCTTAAATTACAGCACTTTCGACATCAATGAGGTCATCCGCAATGCTGCTTCCAGCTTTGAAAAGCATTGCACCGAGAAAAAGATCTCCATTCACCTGATCTTCAACACACCATCCCTGTATGTGGATGCCGACCGCGATAAAATATCACAGGTGATCCAAAATCTCATTGATAATGCAGTAAAATTCAGTTCACCTGATTCGTCCATTGAGATACAGACTACCGTACAAAAAGATAAAATCTTTGTCACTGTCAGCGATCATGGCATCGGCATTCCGGAAGAAAGCCTTCCACACATCTGGGATCGTTTCTATAAAACGGATGTCTCCCGCGGAAAGGACAAAACAGGCTCCGGTCTGGGACTTGCCATCACCAAAGAAATTATCGATGCCCACCGTGAATATATTCACGCCACCAGTATTCTGGGAAGCGGTACTGATTTTTCTTTCTCGCTGCGACATCATTCATCAGGAATATAAGTTTTCTATTTCGTCTCAAAATATAGAATATACAAAAAAACCGGATCAGAAGCCTCTGCCCCAGATCCGGTTTTCTTTTATTTGTTGATACTGATATTTATTTATTCTCTTGTGCCAAGTACACGGGCAATCTCATACTCATACTCGTCAATGGACTTTGTCATTGCAAATGCCTCGTCTACATCTACATCATAAAGCTTGCCGTTCTTATATCCAATCAGACGGTTCTTTCTGCCCTGATCGATCACATCAACTGCATAGGCACCCATCATAGAAGCATAGAAACGATCTCTTGCGGTCGGGCTTCCACCTCTCTGGAGATGTCCGAGGATCGTTGCTCTGGTCTCAATACCGGTAGCATCCTCAATTTTCTTAGCCAGCTCATCCGAATGACCAACACCCTCCGCATTGACTACGATCTGATGTGTCATGCCAAGCTCTCTGTTCTTATGAATCTGCTCCAGAAGTGCATCATAGTTATTGTCAAACTTCTCCGGCAGAAGAATCTCCTCTGCACCATTTGCAATACCACACCACAGTGCAATATATCCGGCAGAACGTCCCATAACCTCAACAACGCTGCAGCGCTCATGTGAATTGGAGGTCTCACGCAGTCTGTCGATAGCTTCCATAGCCGTATTGACAGCGGTATCAAATCCAATCGTATAATCTGTATATGCAATGTCCAGATCGATCGTACCCGGAATACCAATAATGTTTACACCAAATTTAGACAGATTCTTTGCTCCGGTAAATGAACCATCTCCTCCGATGACGATCAACGTCTCAATCCCCATCTCCTTACAGATTTCTGCCGCTTTCTTTTTTCCTTCTATCTCACGAAACTCTGCACTCCGGGCTGTAAACAAAAAAGTACCGCCATGCTGCAGTTTTTCTGAAACATCCTTAAATGTCAGTAAATCCATCTCCCTGTGAAGAATACCATTGTATCCTCTGCGGATACCATAGACATCATATCCTCTGGTAATACCGGTACGGACAACCGCACGGATGGCTGCATTCATGCCTGGTGCATCTCCTCCACTTGTAAGTACTCCGATTTTTCCTTTCTTTGTGCTCATTTTTTCCTCCATTCTGCCACAAATGACCATGGCATCGTTAATTATTTCTATGTATGATTTATGCAGATCCCAAAAACACCCGGAATATGCACAAAGTATAATAATATGCACACATTTCTATTTTATTATGATATGGAAGTATTTTCAATCCCTTTTTCAATATTTTTCAAAAAACTTTTCTAATTTAAAGAAATACTCCTATTCATGAAATAATCTTTATTACCTATTTTCATATTTTGTAAAAAAGGGCTGATTTTTCATCAAAAGTATGATATAATTGTGACATATTGTTGGCAATAGGCAATATAGCCAACATTGATCATAAAAAATTGTATATTTTCGTCACTTGCATTATTTCACAATCCGTACGATAATGTAATTAGAGAAAATATGTAAAGATATGTCTAAATTTTGTTTGATTATTTATAAGACATGATCAGAGGGAAAGAGTAAGAACGGTTAGCATATTGTTCCCAATTATGAATAATATGTAATCCAAAAGGAAAGGGATGAATGTTATGATGTTTAACACCAGTGAGTTAATTCTCGATGCAGTTATTTTATCGATTGTGGCCAGCACGCCTGAGGGCATTTCGGGCTTTAAAATTGTTCAGAATGTCCGCTCAAAGATTGATGTACCGGAGAACACATTCTATCCTTTGTTAAAGCAGATGCAGGCCGATGGCTATCTGGAAGTTTATCATAAGGATATCGGTGGCCGTAGCCGTCGTTTTTACAAGATTACAGATGCCGGGCGCGAGCATCTTACATATTGTCAGCAGACCTGGAACAATTATCTGCAGGGTGCCAGTTCCCTTTTAATGAATGGAACTGCACAGCCTGCTGCAGCACCTACACCGGCTCCTCAGCCACAGACGGCTTCAACATCTCAACCACAGCCGGTTCCTGTAATGAATGTGGCTCCTCAGGCGACTCCTGTTTCCGGTTCCCAGCCGGTCCCTGTGATGAACGTAACTCCTCAGGTGACTCCTGTTTCCGGTTCCCAGCCGATTCCTGTAATGGAACCGGTTCCTCAGGCAGCTCCTGTCCAAGAACCACAGCCGATTCCTGTAATGGAATCGGTTTCTCAGGCAGCTCCTGTCCAGGAACCACAGCCGGTTCCTGTAATGAACGCAACTCCTCAGATCAATCCGGCAACTATGCAGCAACAGCAGAATGCAGCTGATACAGAAGATTCTTTCCATATCGGTGGTGCATCAGATGCTATGCTGGATTTTGATTTTTCTATCGGGGATGATGACGCTGTAAATTCCGATGATATGGGATTTTCATCCGATGGGGATTTATTCGAATTTGATAGTATACCGGCATCATCATTTATTTCTTATGACGATGCTCCGGCCGAAACGGCACTGGAGCCGGCTCCAGCACCTGTCTATCAGGAGCCTGTTGCTCCTGCTATGAAAGCTGCCCCTGTTTATCAGGAGCCTGTCAGCGAACCTGCTCCTGCTGTAATGGACGCTGTTCCGATTGCAGAACCTGTTGCTCCTGCTATGGAAGCTGCTCCAGTTTATCAGGAGCCTGTCAGCGAACCTGCTCCTGTTGTAATGGAAACAACACCGAACGCAGAATCTGTAGCTCCAGTTGTAGAAGAAGCTCCGGTTTATCAGGAACCTGCCGATGAACCTGCGACAGAGACGATCAATATGAATGCACAGCAGCCTGTTTACCAGGAGCCTGCTGATGAGCTTGCTACTGAGACAATTGATATGAATGCAGAGCAGCCTGTTTATCAGGAACCTGCCGATGAACTTGCCACGGAAACAATCGATATGAATGCTCCGATAGAGGAAATAGCCGCTGACGGCGTCTCAGAGGAACCTGTCGAGGACGATGAGGCAGATTTTCTCGCAGAAATGGCAATGGGTGATTCCGAAGAAAACGAAGAAGAAGATCTTCCGGAACTGGAAAGTTCCGTGTCTGACATTGCTACAATCAACGCATTGGAAAGCATGCTGACACAGCTGCGTTCTTTCGAATCTGTTATGGAAGCTCATCCAGAACCAAAAGTCGCTACGGAAGATGCTTCTTCTAACTTAAATATCAATGATATCAATGCGGTTGCTGCAATGTTAAATCCATCTGAAGCAGATTCCGCCGAAGATAATACTGCTACGCAGGAATCAACCTCTACTCCGGTTCGATATGCAGAGGTTCGTAATAAAGAAACCGATGATTCCGTCAACAGCCTTGTAGATCTTTTAAAGGATGATGACCAGCCAAAGAAGCGTGGTTTCTTTGGACGTAATAAAAAGAAAAATGTTTCAAAAGAATTTATTGCAGATACTCCAAGATCATCCTCTACACCTATACCGGTACCAAGTCAGGTTAGAGCGAAATCCGAGTCCTCACCGGTTCCTACTTCTTCTTCAAGAATGCAGGAGGTCCGCAATCCGGACAGTGACGATTCTGTCAACAGTCTTGTAGATCTCTTAAAGGAAGATGATTCTTCCTCCAAGAAGAAAGGACGTAAATCGCGTTCTGCTGCAGATGAATTCAGAGCGACTGCTGCAGATATCTCTGCAATGTCAAGTTCTGTGCCTCTTCCAAAGCAGACATCTTCCTCGAACCCACTGCGGTCACTTTCTTCATCAACACCTTTACGGGCGTTCTCTTCCTCCAATCCTGTCCGGGCATTTTCTTCATCCCGACCGGTTGAACCTGTTCCAAAGGCAGAGAATTCCCAGTCAAAACCGGTATCCAGATCAAGCTACCGCGAAGTACCTGATGCCGATGCAGTTGGCGGTTTAGCAGATCTTCTGATGGAAGGAAAACAAAACAAATCTGCAACACCAAAGATTTTCAAGCAGAGAATGGTTTCCAGCTCACAGCCTCTTGCAGGAGTTTCCTCTGAAACTCCTGTATCAGAGACATCTTCTTCTGAACCACAGGCCCATAAGCCGTCTGCAGCAAAGACCTTTGAAGAGAAGGCTGCCGCTCCAAATGCAAAACCGGTGGAAACCACTGCTACTATTACAAAGCCTTTAGAGGCTAAGGCAATCAGCACAAAGCCAACCGAGGCAAAACCGATAGAACCAAAATCTGTTGAAACAAAAGCTGTTGCTACTCCAAAGCCGGAGGCTGCTGCACAGACCCCTGCTGTTGAACCAGAGGAAGCTCCTATGGATGATTTCAAGCGTCGTCTGTTACAGGCACACCTAATTACCAATGAGAATGACAATAGTAAATAAATGATATAACATATACCTATTCATAGTATCCATTGCTTTCCGGCAATGGATACTTGTATAAAACCGTATTTTATACAAAAAAGGGGAGGAAAAAATGACAAAATTCGAATTTTTAGGCGACTTAAGCCGTCTGATCGCTGACCTTCCGCAGGAAGAAATCGAACAGGCGATGGAATATTATGAAGATTATTTTGCAGATGCCGGACCGGAAAAAGAGCAGGAAATCATCCGTGACTTTATCTCTCCGGCTTATATTGCAGAACAGCTTCGGGAAGCATCTTTACAACGACAAAAAGCTGCTGCACAGGCAAGCGTACAGGAAGAAGAAAAGCAGGCAGCTGCGGCCAGAGCACAGGCGGCGGCCAGCAAACCACCGGTATACTCCCGAAAGCTTGCCGCACAGGCTCAGAAAAATGCTTCTATGGCTACTTCAACCGGATTTGTAACACAGACACCTACAGTCAAAACAAAATCACAGGTTTCACCGGCTCAGGCTGCCGCTTCAATTGCCACCACCCCAATATCAGGACAGGCTGTTTCCACACCGACCATGCCGTCGGGAGCTTCTGCGGCTCCGGTAACACCGGGAAATCCGGTGCCTCCACAGCCGCAAAATGCACCTACGATTCAGAGACCACAAACTTTTGGACAGGCAGGGACAGCATCTCAGGCAGCTGCGGCTTCCATTGCAGCTACACCAACTCCAGCACAGGCTGCCTCTTCCCTCTCCGGCGCACAGACACCGGCTCAGGCTGCTGCTTCCCTCTCCGGCACACAGACACCGGCTCAGGCTGCGGTACAGGCTTCAGCATCATCTGAACAGCCATCTAAAGCATCTTCCATGCGTAACTCTATCTTCCGCGATGATACTGAAGAAGACAAAAAGAAAGCGGAAGAAGAATTGGCAAAGCGCAATAAAACAAAAGTTGATATTAAATCAATCAACTCCACTACCTCCAAGGTAAATAAAAAACAATCCAAAGCCGAAGCAAAACGAAATGCAGCTATCGAAAAAGCAAATAATGCCGAACGGTACAGCAGTTCCAAAAAACTGGTCATCGGCATTGTGTTATTGATCACATGTCCGATCTGGCTGACGCTTTTGGGTGTCATACTCGGAGTATTTTTACTCGGAGTATGTGCTGTGGCCGGATGTATCCTTGCCGGCATTGGATGTTTTGCCGCAAGCCTTTCATCCATTGCTCTCACACTTTTAGCATTGCTCTCCGTTCAGATTCCAACCGGTATCTTTACACTGGGAAGTGTATTATTCCTGTTTGCTGCGGGATGTGGATTATGTTTTCTCGGCTACAAGCTGGCGACACGAATCCTTCCCGGTGCATACTTCAGTATCAAGGTATTATTTAACGGAATCAAAGCAAGACTTGCTCGTCTTGCTCTCAAATAATCTGATAGATAGAAGCAAATCATTGCTTCAGAATGGAGAATAGCATGAATAATAAAATTAAAATCATTATTGCAATCGGCATTATAGGCATTTTGGTCATGGTAGCGGGTTTTGTTATGGGCAGCGGCCCATCATCCATCCCTGCCATTTTCTCAGACCAGAACCTTCCGGAAGGATCTGCTGCCATCAGTGATGTGCAGACCGGCGATATACGTTCCATCGAATTAAATCTGTTTTCCAGCAAGATTTCCATTAAATCCGGCGAAAACTTTGATCTCTCCGGCAGCGGTCAGTTTGATGGTTATGTTTTAAATGGCATATTATATGCAGGTGCCACAGAAGCCAAAAGATCAGCAAATATCTTAGGAATGAAATTTAATGTCCCATCAAAATGGATTTGCGGTTATGGCAGTTATGTTCTTGTCATTCCTCCGGATGCAAAGCTCGATCAGATCACCATTAACACAAACCATTGTGATATCACATGTGATTCCCTGATCGCCAGCAAGATTAATATCAATGTCAAACATGGAGATTTAAAGATTGACCAGCTGCTTTCTGCCGACAACGCATCTGTTTCGGTAGATGGTACATTAGATGCCGCTTCCTCACAGATTGCAATAAATGGAAATATATCTGCCAATAAGCGTCTGAGCATTGGTACTTCCGGCGCAGCAAAGGACAATACGATGAATAACACAACCATTTCCAATAAACGTGGTGGTATTACTTTGTATGGTAAGTTGACAGGAAACTCCTCTCTGCAAAGTAACCATGGAAATATTGAGGCAGCCTTATATGGCACCCATGCCAATTACACACTTCCGGCAGCCAATGCAAATCTTTTAATCCATGAGTCTGTTGCATCCACCGCTAAAGAGACAAATGAGGATGATACAAAACTTTACGGTACTGTTGCCGTAGATGCCTCAAAGGGAAATGCGTCCATCTCCTTTGAGCAATAACATTATTTCTACATAAAAATTTATACCGGTTTTCAGAGATTGGAATATATCAATCTTTGAAAACCGGTTTTCTTTTGTTCATATTCGTCTTGACAGAACATATTATACGGCGTATAATATCACCATATTATATGTTGTATAGTATTATATGCTGTAAAGTTAACTAACCAACAACACGAAAGGAGTTTTTCATGGTATTTAACACTGGCTCTGCGCTATTGGATGCCATTGTGCTTGCCGTTGTGGAACGTTCCTCCGAGGGAACCTACGGTTATAAGATCACGCAGGACGTCCGTTCCGTTATAGATGTTTCTGAATCAACACTTTATCCGGTTCTGCGCAGACTCCAAAAGGATGACTGCCTTTCTGTATATGATAAGGAATGCGGTGGCAGAAACCGCCGTTATTACCAGATCACAGAACAAGGCCGGGTACAGTTAAACCTCTATCGGCAAGAATGGCACAATTATTCCCACAAGATCAGTCAACTGCTTTTGCACACTTCATCGGACACAAGATTATAAATGAAAAGAAATGAGGAAAACTATGACCAAATATGAATTTTTAGGAGATTTAAGCCGTTTATTAGCGGATCTTCCAGAAGAAGAACGCAAACAGGCCCTGCATTATTATGAAGATTACTTCGCCGATGCCGGAGAAGATAACGAGCAGGCGGTTCTGACGGAGCTGGGTTCACCAGTGGAAATCGCAGAGCAGATCAAAAATGATAACACCGAAAATATTTCCTATGGAGAAGGTACTGTTTCTCGCGCTATAGATACTCCCCAGCTATACGAGACATCAGAACACGCGCAGAATAAACATACACAGAATACCTCCGAGACGGAGGATGGCTGGCATAAAATGCCCGGCTCACAAAATACCTGTTCGTCAAGCAATGACGGATGGAATCAGACTTCCGGCAATTATGATAACGCAAATGGAGATCAAGCTGCTTATCAACAGACAGAGCAGCAAAAATCCGGCTTTTTTGCCAGAATGGACCACAACAATATTCTCATAATGATTGTTGTGCTGGTCATCACCTCACCGATCTGGGGAACCGCACTGGTTAGTATTGCCGGTATCCTTTTAGGTATTGTAAGTGCAGTTATCGGCATCTTCGCCGCAATGATCTTTGGCGGTGCCGGGTCTGCCATCGGAGGCGTCGCCGCAATCATAGGCGGGATCATCGGTATCATTGCCGGAAAGACAGCCGGAGGCATCCTTACTATCGGCGTCGGATGTCTGTTATTTTCTCTCGGCTCCGCTTTCTGTTACCTTGGAATATTCCTTGTCATCCGATTATTTCCGTTACTCTGGAAACAACTTCAACATTTTTGGGACTGGATCACAGGAAAGCTTACAGGAAAGGAGTAGTCTTATTAGACGAGTGTAAATTATGAAAAAAAGAAATATATTTTTGTTTATTTTGTCCGGAATATTTTTCATTGGCATATTATGTATCATTGCAGGAATTCACATGGGAGGAACTCTTTTTTCCTTTCATCTGACCCCAAAAACATCATCAAAGGCATATACAGAAAGCGGCTTCATGACTCTGTCGGATAAAGAGAGTTCACAGATCACAGGCTTCGATTTCGATATCCAGGCACAGGAGGTCGTGATCCAATCCGGAGATTCTTATGGCATTGAAACAGAGAATGATAATGAAAATAACCGCTATCACTCCTACATCAAAGATGGTATCTGGCATGTAGAAACTCCCGACAATGTCAGGGCGAATGTTACGATTCTCGACCACACCGTCTACATTCCTTTTGGACATAGAAAGGCAAATGCCAGTCCCTATACGATCACACTCCCTTCTGATGTAACCTTTGACAAGGCAAAAATTTCCTTAGCCGCAGGCGAATGTCGTATCAAAACTCCCCTGACAGCCGGACAAACTACTATTAAGATCGGTGCCGGTGCATTAAGCGCAACGCAGCTGCAGTCAGAAAGATTAAATATCAAAATCGGTGCCGGGGAAGGTATTATCGACAACCTTCAGGTTACAGACCAGTGTACTGCAAAAGTAGGTGTGGGAAATCTGGAACTTGGAAAAACGAATACCGTTTCCAACATTCACAATCTGAATTCTGAAACAGCCATGGGAAACACAGAAATCACAGGCAAACTAACGGGAAATAGCACATTAAAATGTTCTACCGGTAATCTGGATCTGACATTGGCCGGAAGAAAAAGTAATTATAGTTTCAGTACAAATACCACCATGGGAGACATTACCTTCGAAAAGGACTCACAGTCCGAAAACACATCTACTGAGAATTATGGCGATGTAACCCTCAAATGCAGTATGGGCGCCATCACGGTAGATTTTATAAACTAAAAAGAAACTGATAACGATTCATGTACCAGTTCCTTTTCTGTTATTATTTATTGTGCCAATGCAGCCGGTGAAGCTGTCCGTCTCTCTCCGCCTCCAGAAAGCTGTTCTGGCGTAATGCCTCGTACAATACGATCGCAACGGAATTGGAAAGATTCAGCGAACGGATATTATGGTTCATAGGAATGCGGATAGCATTTTTTTCATTGTCCACAAGGATTTCCTCCGGTATACCGGCGCTTTCTTTTCCAAACATAATATAGCAGTCCGGCTCGTATTTCACATCGGTATATACATTCGGTGCTTTGGTCGTCGCCATGTAGGCCATAAACATATTGCCGGCAGCCTGTGGATTCTTTTCGAGAAAATCCTCGTAACAGTCATAGACTGTGACGTCCAGTTTATCCCAGTAATCCATTCCCGCTCTTTTCAACATTTTATCGCTGATCTGAAACCCCAGAGGCTCGATCAGATGAAGTCTGGAGCCGGTCGCACAGCAGGTACGGCCAATGTTTCCGGTGTTGGCCGGGATCTCCGGTTCTACCAATACAACATGCAGCATGCAAAAAACTCCTTGTTCGCCCTATTGCGGCGAGCATGCATATTCTATGACAGAACGTCACAGATTTCAACTGTTTTTCAGAAAAAAATCAAGATTTTCGTGAAAAAAATTTTCCCTTT
>ERZ780207.2363-NODE-2363-length-13769-cov-3.522896_pt1 | contig 13769 bp, 10 predicted proteins | sample MGYA00510977_ERZ780207 | MGnify/ENA primary metagenome ERZ780207 (study PRJEB29588, sample SAMEA2151383) | human gut metagenome | biome: human gut; feature: human-associated habitat; material: faeces | place: Denmark | collected 2008/2010 ... | reverse complement strand
GTATCGGATCGCACGTGGCGAATACATCCGAGATCGGACATTTCAAGCTATTGAATTACGACTATGCCGACGGGAGATTACGGCTACGTTTCAAATTGGTATAAAATTTAAAGCAAGCGCAAACAGCCAAATGAAATATTTTGTGTAAGTTTGCAAGCGATTAAAAGAACATTTTAATACAGACATTAAATACAATAGTTATGCAAACAATTGACAATTTCAATTTTGCCGGCAAAAAGGCATTTGTAAGAGTTGACTTCAACGTTCCTCTGGACGAAAACTTCAACATCACAGACGACACTCGTATCCGTGCCGCCCTTCCTACTTTGAAAAAGATTTTGGCAGACGGCGGCAGTGTAATTATCGGTTCTCACCTAGGCCGTCCGAAAGGCGTTACTGAGAAGTTCTCCTTGAAACACATATTGAAACACCTTTCTGAGTTGTTAGGCGTAGATGTTCAGTTTGCAAACGACTGTATTGGCGAAGAAGCCGGCGCTAAGGCTGCCGCTTTGCAACCGGGCGAAGCTTTGTTGCTTGAGAACCTTCGTTTCTACGCTGAGGAAGAAGGCAAACCAAGAGGTTTGGCTGAAGACGCTTCCGACGAGGAGAAGAAGGCTGCAAAGGCCGCTCTCAAGGAAAGTCAGAAAAAATTTGTCGAGAAGCTCGCTTCTTACGCTGACTGCTACATCAACGACGCATTCGGAACTGCCCACCGTGCACACGCATCCACAGCTCTCATCGCCGACTACTTCCCTAACGACAAGATGTTCGGCTATGTGATGGAAGGCGAAATCAAGGCCATCGACCGCGTACTCAAGACTCCTGAGCACCCTGTGACCGCAATCATCGGCGGAGCAAAGGTTTCTTCGAAAATCGGCATCATCGAGCACCTCTTCGACACTGTTGACAATATGATTATCGGCGGTGGAATGGTTTACACATTCAAGAAGGCTCAGGGCGGACACATCGGAAATTCTCTCTGCGAGGACGACCAGATGGACCTTGCTCTCAATATCCTCAAGAAGGCTGAGGAGAAGGGCGTGAAGCTCTATCTTTCAGATGAGGTTGTAATCGCTGACGCATTCTCCGAGGATGCCCATACGAAGATTTGCCGCAATACGGAGATTCCTGACGGCTGGGAAGGTGTTGATGCCGCTCCGAGCACGCTCGCCACTTGGGAGAACGTCATTATGAAGTCCAAGACCATCCTTTGGAACGGCCCTGTCGGAGTGTTTGAGATTCCTGCATTTGCAAAGGGTACAAACAAAGTTGCCGAGATGCTTGCAAAGGCTACCGAGAACGGAGCGTTCACGCTTGTCGGCGGTGGCGACTCAGTTGCAGCTGTGACTCAGATGGGCTTCGCTTCCAAGGTAAGCTATGTCTCTACCGGTGGCGGCGCTATGCTGGAGTATTTGGAAGGGATTGAGCTGCCTGGTATTGCTGCGGTTCGCAAGTAAAAGACGTCTAAAAGGCGGTCTGCTTCGTTGGACGCCTTGATGAAATCCTCACAACCGACAGGTTGCTGCGGTATTCATCTTCGCCGTCCGCCTTGCATCCCATCCTTTTATACACCTTTTACACCCAGCGCATGGCTTTGCTTCGTTGGGCGGCTGACGGAAATTAAAAATCACCACGAAGGTCATTTCCTTCGTGGTGATTTTTTAGATGAGAATGCTGTAAATTAGCTTTTATCAGCGTCTTTTTTTGGAATACCAAAGAAATACTTCTCATTGTAGAATGTTCCAATCTTAAGCGTAGAGGTTTCGGCGCTGAAGACATCGTAGAAGGTTGGTTTATCGTTCTTGTCAAATCCCTCAAAAAGCAGCATGTGATCTTTAGAGACATCCTTGAAAGAGAAACTCTGACCCTCTCTCCGTATCTCGTTGTTTTCATACAAGCTCTCATACACGATGCAGAGCACATGACTTCCGTCGCTATTGATCTTTATCGAATACCAACCATCCATCGCCCATACATCGTTATCTTTGAGACCATCGACAAAGGCTTTCTGTTCAGCCGTGAGCTTTTCCATGTCGACTCCTTTCTTGAAATCCGTCTCAACATCTGTGAGGATCTCTCCTACTGTTGCCGTCCCATCGGCATTCAATCTGAATACCATCCACTCGTCCTTTGCGGCGTCGTCTGTCTTGTTGAAGTTCACGACCCAAGTGTTTACATAAAGTTTCGGCTCCTCAGCCGGTTCGGAGTTCATCTTGTCGCAGGCGCTTGCAAAGATAAGAGGTATGAGCGCCAATGTGCTGTATATCAATTTTTTCATATTGTCGAATGTTTGTGTTGTAAAAATTAAGAAGCTCAAATTAGGAAGCTGCAGTCAACAACATTTCCCACCGTTATTCCCGAAGCCGCAAGGCTTGGTGCTTTAGTCTCTTTAATTCCTCCCTCCTTAGTTTCAAGCGTGGCCTCATTTTCAGAAATGTTGGATAGGTGGAATTCATTGAAGTATTCTGCGAGTTCTATATCCGTGCCGGGAATGTTTTTCAGGATGAATATTGAAAGATAAACGTCATCATTTTTTCCGGGTATCTCGACATAAGCTCCCTTTATCATAATGACGATGTCATTCACTTTGAGGGAGTTGATCTTTTCAATCTGCTCTGCGGTAAACTTAGGCTCTTCTCCGGTTCCATCTCCGTCGATGGAAGGCTTGAAATCTCCCTGTATTTTTTTAATAAAAGCCTCGTTGGCGACATACCCTACATAAAATGTCTTGTCGGCATTGAAGCAGAATACTGAGTTTTGAGGCCCGTCGCTGCTACTGTCAGTTACGACCCAAGAATTGACGTAAAGAGGAACAGGGGTGTTGTCGGTTGCCGATTCCTTGTCGCAACCGGTCCCGAGCACGAGAAGCGCTCCGAGAGTTAGAAGATAGGTTAATCTTTTCATTGTTTTTGTTGTTATGTTTGTACTAAATTCTCAAAAGGTTAGTGTCGGCATCGTTCGCAGTCGAAGACAATAGCTGCTTCAATGTCGCTATGGAAGCCATTCACATACATACTTTTGCAAAGTTAAGCAAATTATTTTGTAACTTCGCAGGATTTTTGTGCTTAGAAGTTGCTGCTGCGACAATTTTGTGAAATTTTATATAGTTCATGGAGAGGATATTCATTTCTATATACCGTTATTTCAAGGGACACCGATGGCTCATGTGGCTACTGATGCTCGGTTCGGCCGTGGTGTTTGCAGTTTTCGGATTTAGGCTTCACTATGAGGAGAATATTATAAAGCTCCTTCCTAAGACAGATAATTCCGCGTCTTATGAACTGGTGTTCAGTAACTTGAAGGTCAAGGATAAGGTCTTTATCCAGATTGCTCCCAAGGGGTTTTCTGTCGAAAAGGTCGGAACTGAGCCGAAACTTGATGCTCAGACTCTCAGCGACTGTTGTGACGAATTCATCGATTCGCTCGTTGTCCGTGACGGTGGACGCTACATTGCAAGCGTGCTGAGCTGCATTGACGACGACACGATGATGAGTGCGATGGACTACGCCATTGCGGAGTTCCCGACCTTCGTCGCCCCCGAGTGTTACGAGGCTTTTGACAGCCTTCTGACGTGGAGGTGCATACGGGCCCGTATGGCAGCAAATGAGCAACTGCTTGAAAATGATGAAGATGGCAATCTTCAGATGCTCGTCAGTTACGACCCTGCCGGTTTGCGCTACGGAATGCTCGCTGCGCTTAAGGATATGATGGGTGAAGGAGCGGAACTCAAGAATGATGGTGACTCGCTCTCAAGTTATAAAGGAGGTATGACACTCAAGAACCGTCATTTCTTCACAAAGGACGGCAATGTGGTTCTCGCTTTCGTGGCTCCGGATTTCAATTATATGGATTCGCAGGCTTCTGCCGATTTCGTGGATATGATAGAGAATGAAGTTGATGCATTCGAGGCGCGTCATCCTGAGGTTGAGGTCTTTATGCACGGCTCTCCTGCTATGAGTGCGAACAATTCCCGCCGAATCAAAGCGGACCTTGTGATGACCGTGGGCATATCCCTTCTTCTCATCATTCTTCTGATTTCACTTTTCTTCAAGAACAAGTCGTCGCTTCCTCTGCTGCTTTCTCCGGTGGCCTACGGGACGCTTGCGGCGCTTGCGATGATGTACTGGATAAAGGGAAGCATGTCCCTGATGGCGGTGGGTATAGGCGCGATTGTGTTAGGAGTGGCGTTGAGCTATTGTCTCCATGTGCTGACTCACTACAAATATGTGGATGACCCGGAAAAGGTGCTTCGCGACGAATCAAAGCCGGTTTTTCTCGGCTGTCTCACCACGATAGGCGCGTTTGACGGACTGCTCTTCACCAGTAGCGAGCTCCTGCGCGATTTCGGGCTCTTTGCTTCATTCGCGATGATTGGAACGACTTTGTTTGCTCTGGTTTTCCTCCCTCAGTTCTTCCGTCCGGAGCGTAACCGCAAGTCTCGTAAGGCATTTGCGTTTTTCGACAGAGTGAATTCTCTTCCTCTCGACAGCAATCCTTGGATACTCTCGATTATCGGGGCGATTTCCGTTGTCTGCCTATTCCTTCCGTCCCCGGAATTTGACAGTAATCTGCGGGATATCAACTATATGAGCCCGAAAGTCCGCCAGTCGATGAGCATCTACAATGCGGAAAACAACGGAGGCTGGTCTTCACAATACTATGCGGCAACCGGCGCCACTCTCGATTCTGCGATAGAGTGCAGCCGTCGTCTTTCCGCAGCGCTCGATTCTCTGCGCAGGGAGGGGATTGTGAAGCGTCACGCCGATATGAGTGCCATTCTTCTTCCGGAGGATGTGCAGCAGGAACGTATATACGAGTGGGCAGAGTATTGGCAAAAACCTATGGGAGGAGGGCGCACAAGGCTTCAAATCACCGAGTCGCGCCTTGCTGCGGCAGCCAAGGAACAGGGTTTGAGTCCGGAACTTTTCACTCCGTTCACTGCCCTTTGCGAGGCGGATTACGCGCCCGAATCACTCTATGACTCCGGCGCTCTTCCCGAATCCATTACTTCGAACTTCATAGAGCGCGGCAAGGACGGCACCTACATGATCTTTACCTCTGCGCTCATGCCTGAGGGTGAGAAGATGACGGTAAACAAGGTTGTGGATAAGGTGGACGGTTCGCTTGTGGTTGATCCGTTCTTCTACACCGGCAATATGGTGGAGATTATCCATGGCGACTTCAATACAATCCTCTGGATTTCAATGATTTTTGTCTTCGTTGTCCTTCTCCTGTCTTTCCGCAACATCGCGGTCGCCGTCATCGCCTTTCTCCCGATGACTCTCAGTTGGTATGTCGTGCAGGGTATTATGTGGATTTTCGGTTTGAAGTTCAATCTAATCAACATCATCATCTCGTCCTTCATCTTCGGCATCGGCGTGGATTACAGCATCTTCGTGATGCAGGGCCTTCTCGCCGCCGCCTCCGGCAAGGGAACCGAGATGCTGAACTATCACAAGACGGCGATAGGCCTTTCGGCGATGATTCTCATCGTTGTGACCGGCTCGCTGCTCTTCGCTGTTCACCCTGCCATCCGTTCCATCGGCATCAGCTCCATCATCGGAATGTCCGCCTCAATCCTTCTGTCCTACTCAATTGAGCCGTTCCTCTTCCGCATGATTCTGAAAATTCCGTTCTATCGGAGAAGGCTGACGGGGGAAAATTGATTTGAATTGTTATAAGATATTTGATATGAAGAAGATACTTACTCTTATTGCCGCGCTCCTTTGTGTGACGGCAGTTTCCGCCCAGGTCAAAGGACTTCAGGCAAGTTTCACCCACACCAAGACAGCGGCCGGCACTACGGAGAAAGACTCAGGCAAGATCTATTACTCCGCGCCGGGCAGCCTTGCCCTTCACTACGACGCGCCTTCGACCAATCTCGTCGTCATTGACGGCACCGCTGTTTTCATCCGTCAGGCCGGCAAGGAACGCCGTTTCGACACCACAAAGAACGCTCCGATGCGAGGAATGAGCGCAACGCTTCTCAACTGCGTGAAAGGTGATACTCAAAAGGTTGCCGACGAAAACGATGCGGACATTCAGGTTCAGAATTTCGCCCGTTCGACCGACGTCACAATCACTGCCCGCAAGAAGGCAGTCCGCGGCTACTCCCGCATCGAACTGAGCTATCGCAAGTCCGACGGCCTCCTCCAATACATGAAACTCACCGAGTTCAGCGGCGCCGTCAACGAATACAAGATGACCGGCTTCCTCCAGTCCGCCGCTCTCCCCGCCGACTCTTTCACCATTCCGGCAAAAACATCCCGCGCCGAGTAGTATCCTGTCTTGAACTATTCACTGTTGTAACATATTTAAGATAGTTGTTGCGGGAATTTCCAGTTTTGAAAAAGCAAACTTTTTTGGTACCGTTGAATAACTTTTCTAATGAGGCTGGTAATTATCGCTTCACTTGATTGCCGCGAAGAGGTGCTCGGCGGTGATTTCGCTGTGGACGAGGCTGGAGTTGATGCCTTTGGTCAGCCCGTAGGGGGTGACAAAGGTGAATACGGGAGTGGTGGTGAGCCGTTCATCTTCTATGAACGTTTGACGTCGTTCGCGCAGCTGTGTCGCATAGTCTTTTGTTATGTTGTAGCGGCTTGCCGCGAATTTCATCTCCACGAGGTGTATCATCCTGTCGGCACGCTTTATCACGAGATCTATCTGTGCACCGCGTTTTTCCTCTCCTTTGGCCGCTATATGGCGCCATGTCGATGATTCGGTGGCGACTCCGGAAATGCCCAGGCCTTGTTTGATGTGAGAGAGGTGGTGCAGGCAAAGCTGCTCAAAGGAGAAGCCTTCCCATGACGATACGCTGCGGTCGTTGAAATGGTGCTGCCAATAGTGCTCGTCCTTTGAGTTGTTTCCGAGTACGAACTTATAGTAGAATATGGTATAGAAGTCGCTCAGGCGGTAGAGGCTCATCTTGTTTCGATTGCCGAACTGGGAGTAGGAGACAATGAAGTCGCATCTTTCCAGATTGTCGAGCAATTTCGAGAGCCCACCTCCACCGAATCCGGTACCCGTTTCTATTTCCGAACGAGTGAAGCCTTCCCTTTTCTTGGACAGAAACTTCACAATGGCGATGTATCTGTCTGATTTTGTGAATAGTGCGTTGTATAGTTCGTTGAACTCATCTGAAAGTTCACCGCCTCTTCTGAAAATGAGAGAATCTATATTGTCCGGAAGGCTCAGGTCGGGACGAAGCAGACTCAGATAGTATGGTATGCCGCCTAAAATCATATAGCATTGCATAATCTGATAATCATCCCATTCAATGCAGTGTTCCCTCAGATATTCACGACATTCGCTCAAGTAGAACGGACGTAGATAAATCCTGTGCGTGAGCCTGTTGTGGAGTCCTCCCTGATTGTCTTCCAACTTTTCCTTCATCCAGCTTGTCGCGCTTCCGCAGGCCACGAACACGATGTCGTCCCGATTCTGAACCCAGTTGGCCCAGAAATATTCTAGTTCATTAAGGAACTCGCTGCCGTGCGTGTCCATCCATGGCATTTCGTCGAAGAATATCACTTTCCTTTCATCCGTGCAATGTTCCAGATAGGATTCCATCTGCAGGAAAGCATCGTGCCAGTTGTTGATTTGCGGAATAGGGGTATTAGGGCTATATCGCATCAACGCCTCTCTGAAATTCTGGAGCTGAACGGTCTTGGATTGCCTGTGCGCCCCGACATAATGGAAACTGTAGCTGTCTTTGAAGAAGCTTCTCACAAGAAAGGTCTTCCCGACCCGTCGTCTCCCATAAAGCGCGATAAACTCCGAGCGGTCTGACTTGACTGCCCATTCTAGTTCGTTCCATTCATTTTCTCTACCGATAAGTCTTTCCATAACTTGATGTGTTTCGTCTCGGCAAAGATAGATATAAAAGTATTACAAAAAGTCGAATTTTGTCCAAATCTCGAAATTTTTATAGGATTTGGGCGAAATTTGGTTGATTTTTGTCCAAATCTCTGTTTTTTTGATGAGATTTGGACGAAAATGGATGTTTGCTGATGGGTTGAGGATGATTTGAAACTATTCGTGTTTTTCTGCAAACCTCTTTGCCTGCTCGGCGATGAGCGTCGGGTCATCAAAGTAATTGATTCTCATTGCTTCTCGCACCTCGTGGAGAGTCTGGGCGGCGACGGCGCGGGCCTTTTCGGTGCCCTGGCGGAGAATCTCGTAGATTGCCGGGATGTCCTTTTCAAGTTCGGTGCGGCGGGCACGGATAGGGGCTAGTTCTTCTTCGAGGACTGCGCCGAGGAACTTCTTGACCTTCATATCGCCCAGGCCTCCGCGGCGGTAGTGGTCCTTGAGCGCGTCGAGATTTTCATATTCAGGAAGGTAGCGGCCGAAATGCTCCGGGCGGCAGAAGGCGTCGAGATAGGTGAAAACAGTGTTGCCCTCCACCTTGCCCGGGTCTGTGACCTTGAGGTGTGTCGGGTCGGTGTACATTCCCTTCACTTTCTTCCAAACCTCTTCTGCAGAATCGGAAAGATATATGCAGTTGCCCAGAGACTTGCTCATCTTGGCGCGACCGTCGGTGCCCGGGAGGCGGCAGCATACCGCGTTGTCGGGAAGCATGATTTCCGGCTCCACGAGCACGTCGCAGTTGTAGGTGCCGTTGAATTTGCGGACAATCTCGCGGGCCTGCTCAATCATCGGCTCCTGGTCATCGCCGGCCGGGATAATCGTGGCCTTGAACGCCGTGATGTCCGCTGTCTGGCTCACCGGGTAGGTGAAGAATCCGGCAGGGATGCTCTCGCCCTCGAACTTGCGCATCTCGATTTCGCTCTTCACCGTAGGGTTGCGCTGGAGGCGGGCGATGGTGACAAGATTCATATAGTAGAACGTCAGCTCGCAGAGCTCGGGGATGAGAGATTGTATGAAAATGGTCACTTTTGACGGGTCGATACCTACCGAAAGATAGTCCAGAGCCACCTCAATGATGTTCTGGCGCACCTTCTCCGGATTGTCGGCATTGTCCGTGAGCGCCTGCGCGTCAGCGATGAACACGAACATATCGTCATATCCTCCTTTGTTCTGGAGTTCCACCCTTCTGCGGAGAGAACCTACATAGTGCCCGATGTGAAGTCTGCCGGTAGGACGGTCGCCTGTCAAAATAACCTTTGCCATATTCTGTAATCTTTTTTTTTATTCGAATCTCATATAGTGAAAAAACTCTCCACCCGTTTCTCTATAATACAAGACTGCGAATTTACACAAATTACAGAACTTACGCAATATGAAATGGGTATGGGAAGCCGGGCATTGCCGCAGAATATGTTTCACGGCGAGGAGAGGGGCATCAGAATGCGCATACGAACACTACTCCTGTAGTTATGGCTCCTCCGGTATATCTACCGCCATATTTGGGCGCGTTGGTTATATATCCATTATAGTCCAGATGATAGGCCCAACTAAATACATCCCCGCTTGCGTACCTTGTTTCTGTGGAGGACCAAAGATATCGTAAAAAGTCAAGTGGCGGGCGCACTCCGAGCGCTGAATATGAACTGCTGAGAATGTCTAAGGTTTCGGACCCTTTAAGGAGCTTGTAGATGTTGTCGACATCCTTGTTCAAGTACATATAGAGTTCTTTTGCCGATGGAATGTACCATCCGGTGCTACCCTCCGGAGCCGGGTTGGCGGCCGAAAATCCCGTCAGTTTGTCGGCAATCCTGACGAGCGTCCCCTTGCCGCTTGCCCTGTGCCAGTCGTTGTATGCCAGCAGTATTCGGGTGTTCTGGTAGCCAAGTACTCTGTTAAGGTCGTCTTCGGCCTTGTTGAGCGGAGCGATGGGAACGAAGTCGGATTTGTCGGCTCTTGAGAAATTGTCGCTGTTCTGGAAATTCAGCACAAAATCGTCTGTCGTCCAGTCCCAGTCGTCGCTCTTGTTTTGCCAAGGCACGTCGTCGTAAATGCTTTGGGTGGATATTGCGAGCCCGTGCGTGCAATGAGGGAAATCCATTGACATGATTTTGTCGTCGGAAAGCCTTGCCGGGGTAATCCTGCCCTCAGTCTCGGTCTCGGCCGGCGTCCAGAAGACTATTGCCGCGACTTTCGCCTTTTGTTCGGCGGTGAGGGCCGCGTCCCGTGACAGCAGGTTGCCGTCAGTTAGAAGGAAGTCGCCGCGCTGAATCGTGTAGTTTATTTTCGTCTCCGGGGCTCCGTTCACCTTGAACCTCTTGAAGTAGCCTTTGTAAAGTTCGGAAGGAGTGATTGTAAACTCCAGGCTACCTCCGTCGAAGTTTCCGGAAATGGTCGGAGCCGCGCTCGCCTGCGGGTTCACTATGTAGCGGAAATGGTCTCCCGTGCGAAGCGGCTTTGCGGAGCCGGTGAAGGTCGTCGGGGTGATGACGGTGTAGTCCGGAACTCTCGCGTCAGTGAATTCATAGACCGTTTTCGGAAGGTCAATGACGGCAAGTGACATTCGGTGACTCATGAAGAATGCAACCTCAAGCGTGTTGACCGCAATGCCCGGGGAGGCTGTGCTATGGCAGGTCATAAGGTCGGAAGCGGTGTAGGCTTCTCTGGCGCTCTGGTCTTCATTCGGCTGCCATGAACTGATGAGCGGCTGGAAGAAAAACAGGTCGCGCTGGTTGATTGCGTCCTGCGGAACATCGGCGGTCTTGCCGTCCATGTCGGGCCGGTAGGGATAGTAGAGATAACATTGGTCGTTCGGCATTCCTGCGAGAACTGTCCCGTCCGCAGCCTTCCAGACAAGTTTTCCTGTGGCGGCATTCCGCTCCGCAATAAGTTTCACATTTGAATAGATCGTTTTGGCATCGCGCACCACATAGAGCCCGCAGGCGTCGCCGTCCGTGAACTCGGTGGCGTAGCCCTTTTCCAGCGTGCGGGTGACTGGAGCGTCAGCTGAGGAATAGCCCCCGTCGGTCACAGAAATGGCGATTTGTTGCGTCTTATTGTCCTGCGTGCCAGGGAGTTCTTCTCGCGTGCAGGATGCAAGCAGCAGGAGCAACGTGGCTTGCAGGAGAGGTAATATGCTTCGTGTCTTCATATTCATGTGCTTGATAGATAAATGGATTAAATGAATCAGAAAGCAAGGACGGGACGAACATCGATATTGTCGGACTTAAGGAAATGGGCTAAGGAGCAATCATTGCTGTAGTAGCCCACGTACCAGTACCAGGCAGTGTCCTTATACTCCGAAGACGACCAGAAAACGTCATTGAAAAAGTCATCCTTGCTGTCTGCGGCAATTTTCTCCATCCATGTGTTTAAAACAACGGATACATTGCCTTGCCCATACCAATGGTATTGATCATCCGTCGCGCTTTGCTGAAGTGGATCCGCCAAAGCCGGACAACGGCCCAGATTCTGCAGGATGTCCCACCACTGCCCGGAGGCAGGAAGATACCAGCCGGTAGTGGTCTCCGGAACAGGGCAGACCTTGTTATAATCGTCGGCAGCCTTGAATGCAGGGTAATTGTCGAAGTTGCCGCGATTGGAACGGATATGCTCGCAGTTGCCGTAGCCGCTGATGTCTTTATAGTTCTCGGCTTTCGTATAGCATTTCGACAGACCTTCATTTTGAGAAACCGGACCCCACTTTTGGTCTATTGCGGCATTCTTCACGCTCATCACCAGCCCATGCACAGCGCCCAGTTTCTTTTTCTCTTTTGCGCCGATGCGGCTCGGGTCCGTCTGGAACACGATGCCGACGACGGTCTTGCCCTCTTCGGGGGCGGGCTTGGGATCAGCTATCCCCATACTGCCGTCTTCATAGCGTTTGCGCAGACCACCGTCGCTCCAAGTCCCGTCGGAATAGAAGTAGTCGCCTATCTTAAGCTCATCTGCCTTGAAAAGTTGCACTTGTTTGGGGGTGACGTTCTCCTCGCCGCCATCGGACCAGTCGTATCCCCACGGTGTCTCCACCTCAAGCCCGTTTGCCTTCACCGTGATGGCGTAGCTGTGGCAGGTGCCGGCGTCAAGCTTGCCTTTGGACTGAGTCTCAGGGGTGTAGGCGAAGGTCTTTCCGCCAAGACCTATCCGGATGAGCGGCTTGCCCGTCATGTCCTGCGGCACCACAACGGCCTCGAACTTCTTCGTCGCGGAGTCGTAGTAGGGCGCTATCTCGCCGTCCGACTTGTCGGCCGCCCCGATCATTCCGATGCTGAAATAGGCCTCGTCGTCACCGAGAACCTTGACAGAAGCGCTCGATAGTTCTTCCTCGGTGATTCCGTCGCCGGCCGCGAGCGAGAACTCGATTTTCGCCATCCTGTGTGTGAACTGAAGGACTATCTCCTGATCGTAGCGTCCTATAGCCGTGGCCCACACGAGATCAAAATCTGCATATCCGCCGCTTTGGTCTGAGATGTCAAGAGCAGGATTGACGATGTCAGGATACCATGCCGTGACGCGTGCCTCATCGGCGTTCTTCCACCAGATTGCGTTTGCCGCATCGATAGGCTTTGCGCTGCCGCCCGGCTCAATCACGAATTTCCTGGGGGAGAGCAGCCCGTCCATGCTCACGCCTATTTCCTCACCTCCCGCCCATGCGTCCTTGCCTCCGGAGCGTGTCAGCGGCTGCGTCATTTCTGCCGTTAGCTTCAGCGGATATTTGCCCTCGGGAAGAGCTGTGGCGCTTTCCGGTTCAGTTTTGCCACAGGATGCGGCCACCAAAGATAGGCTCGCCAGAATGGTCCAATAATATCTATTCATTTGGCTAGAGTGTTATAGTATTGTTTCAATAATTCCGTTCCGAGGCTACGGTTCCATGGTCGCATCACCGCTGCCTCCGTCAACCGGTTCCCAAGGAAGGATTGTCGAGCCTGTGAACTCAAGCCCGGTTCTCTTTAAGGTCGCGTCGTAGGTGTAGGACTTGCCTGCCTCCAATTCCCCGGCGAGCACGCCGCCAATGGAGAATGTCAGGCCGTCGATTACAGCCTTTAATGTCAGCCCGTTAGGCACGGACTGCGGGAGGACGACTGCGACATATCTGTGTTTCCCGGCTGTCGGTGCGCTCTTCTGCGCGTTGGCGCCGAGACTCCATTCGAACGATGCCTGTCCGGATGCTGCGGCCTTTCCCGTGAGCACGTTCACCGTGCCTTCATGGACGAGCCCGTTCAGTTCGAAGACTCCCTTGTCGATGTCCGCAGCATCAAATCCGTCGGCTGTGGAGACCTTGATATTCAGGATGATGCGCGACATGATGTGAGAAAATGCGAACTTTACCGCCGGGGCGGCCTTGGAGGCTGTCGCTTCCGCTGCAAACAGATAGTCGACTTTTTCAGCCGCTTCCGCGTCGGGCTGGGTGAGGGTCGAGACTGCAATCTCTCCGTCGTTTCCCGGATAGAGCGTCGCATCTCCCTCGAAATAAGGGGCATAGGCCGAGAACTTGACAGCCTCATCATTCCGGAAATATATTCCCCCGCGGTTTACCGTCGCCGTAAATTCAGCTGCCGTCCCAGTGCTCGCGGTGACATATCCGACATTCCTATACCTTTCGGTCATATCACTTGACGGCGATTCCGTCACGATGACTCCGATTTTGTCCTTGTTCCAGAGATTTTCAACTGCTTTTGTCCCAACGAGTTCGGCACTGATTTGCGCAGGCACGGCACCCGGATGAGGGAAATCATAAATAGGGTCGAGCACACAGGATACCGCGATGTACAGAAATGCCGCTGCGGGCAGGAGTGATATATATTTTTTCATGTTGCTTATGTTTGATTCAGGACGGTTTTTCGTACCATCCATTTTTCTAAAATATGTTCCACACAAGGCACACCCCGAAACGGGTCAGTCCC
>ERZ780207.2361-NODE-2361-length-13779-cov-7.178592_pt1 | contig 13779 bp, 11 predicted proteins | sample MGYA00510977_ERZ780207 | MGnify/ENA primary metagenome ERZ780207 (study PRJEB29588, sample SAMEA2151383) | human gut metagenome | biome: human gut; feature: human-associated habitat; material: faeces | place: Denmark | collected 2008/2010 ... | reverse complement strand
AGGTCATAGGCTGCTGCAGGTCGGTGGGGAAGCCGGGATATACCTGCGTTTTCACGTTGACGGCCCGCTGCACGCCCTGAGGACGGACGCGGATGCTGTCGTCGTTTTCCGTTACCCGCACGCCCATTTCCAGCAGTTTGGCGGTCAGCGCCTCCATGTGGGTGGGAATGCAGCCGTGGATGACCACGTCGCCCCGGGTGGCGGCGGCGGCTATCATAAATGTACCCGCCTCTATCTGGTCGGGTATTACGGCGTAGGTGCAGCCATGGAGCCTGCGCCCGCCCTGTATGCGGATAACGTCGGTGCCCGCGCCCTTTACGTTCGCCCCCATCATGTTGAGGAAGTTGGCCACGTCCACCACATGGGGCTCCTTTGCGGCGTTGGCGATTATGGTCTGCCCCTCGGCGGCCACCGCCGCCAGCATTATGTTTATGGTGGCGCCCACGCTCACCACGTCCAGATATATCTCCGCGCCCCTGAGCCTATCCGCCCTTGCCTTTACGGAGCCGCCCTGTATCACTATATCCGCGCCCAGCGCCCGCATGCCCTTAATATGCTGGTCTATGGGCCGCTGGCCTATGGCGCAGCCGCCGGGAAGGGCTATCTCCGCCTTCTTATACCGGCCCAGCAGCGCCCCTAAAAGATAGTATGAGGCGCGCATGGAGCTGACCATTTCCCCCGTTACGCTGAAGGTGCTTATGCCGGAGGGGTCTATGCGCATACTGCCGTCCGGCGTGCGGGAAATATCCGCGCCCATGCTGGTGAGTATCTCCTCCACTATGCGCACATCCTCTATCTCGGGCAGGTTTTCCAATAGGCAGCTTTCGCCTGAGAGTATGACGGCGGGTATTATGGCGAGAGCCGCGTTTTTCGCCCCGCTTATAGTCACCGCGCCTTCAAGGCGTTTTCCGCCGTTTATTCTGTAATACGCCATTTATGCTCCCGAAAAAAATAATTCTTTATCCAACGAGGGGATAATCCCTCTCTAACCTGATAATTATACTATGCCTGCGGTGTTTTTGGCAAGACAAACAGGACGGCAAAAGGGAGCGGCGCAGCCGCTCCCGCCGGGAGTTACTTTTCTAAGTAATATCTTGGATTGTAGGCTATGCCGTCAATCCTGAGCTCAAAGTGCAGATGTGCTTCGGTACAGCTGCCTGAGTCGCCGGCCTTGCCTATGCTCTGGCCCTTGGCTACCTTGTCGCCGGGAGCCACGGAGAACTGGCTCAGGTGGGCGTAGCGGGTGACGAACCCTTCGCCGTGGTCTATCTCTATGATGTTGCCGTAGCCGCCCCGATTTATGGCGCAGACCACGGTGCCTCCCTCGCTGGACAGCACCGGATCGCCGGCCTTGGCCTCGTAGTCCAGGCCAAGATGAAGTATGCCGTCGCGCTGTCCGTAGTTTGAAATTATCTCTCCCTCCGCTACGGGGGAAGCAAAGCTGAGCGCCTCGGGCTTTCTGCCCTCCTTGCCCTCGTGCCTGCCCGGCTCGCCGCCGCTCTTTTTATCGGTGCCCTGAAGTATTACCGTATCCTGGGGCTCCACCGTAACTGCTTCGCTCTTGCTGCGGCTGGAGCTCTTTTCGCCGTTTATGTATACCGTATGGTTCACGGTGGTTCTGCTGCCCGCCCTGCCTAAGGTGAGGGTAATGCCGGTGCCGGCCACCAGTGTGGGGTCTTTCTCCACCTTTGAGCCGAAGGGCAGCTCCTTCGTTTCGCTGCTCGTCACAGTGGTAATGACCTTCAGAGGACTGCTTGAGGAGGTGAACTTTTCGTATACCTGGTCGTAGCTGGAAATGTCTTCGGGCTTTGCATCGGGCTGGGGCTGCATCTCTACCCCACTGTAAAGTTCGGTGGTACGGTCGCCGGATTCCGTCACCTTGCCGTCGAAGTAGCTCCTGACTTCCTCCAGCAGCGATTCCGCGGCCTCGGTGCTGGCCAGCACCGCCCTTGTCCTGCCGTCTATGACTATGGCGCAGGGCGTATACTGTTCCGGCGCCATGGCCTGCTCTGTGTCGGGGCTGTTCTCGGCCGTGGCCTCTTCAGCGTCGCTTACTCCGTAAGCTTTAGGCTGGGCAAGCTGTTCCCCCACGTTGCTTTCGGACAGTATGGAGGTGCCGTTGTAGCATTCCGGCGGCAGAAGCGAGGAACCCTTGGCGATGCCAAAGGCCAGGGCTGTTACCGGCAGCGCAATCAGCAGCAGCGGGAGCAGCCTGTCCCACTTCTTTTTTGGATCCTCGGTTATCTCGTACAGCCTACCCGTTTCCTCATCCCATATGTACTTGCCGAAAAAGCCGTCGTCCTCCCCGCCGGCGTGCTCCGCCGCCTCTTCAACCGCCTGATCTATCATTTCGGCTTCCACGGGTATTTCCGACTCGTTATTTTCTTCAGTTAAGATTAAGATGTCTTTTTCTTCTTCCATGGCGGTATTATACCCTATTTCGCCATATACCGCAATCAGGGCAGGGGCACGGTAGCCTCGGTTTTGCCCTTTGGGTATTCGCAGGAATCGTAATAGGGGGAGTAGGTGTAGATGTATATATCGCTGTCCCTGAAGTCCAGTATGCGCATGTACCCGCCTCCGCCGGCCTTGCTGCCCTGGAAGTTGGAGAGAATGGCGTATACCGTCCTGTCCGGATCGCCGTCGCCGTCGTCGTCAAGCTGCACGTTTTTGTAGGAGATATCCCGGCAGTGGCCGCACAGCACCAGAAAAACGTTGGGGTTGGCCTTTACTATCTTTTCGAATATGGCCTTTCCCTGGGTGGTGTAGGCGGCGCTCTTTTTAAGGTAGCTGTGGGTGATTATTATGGCGTCCCTGCTGCTGTATTGCCGCAATACTCCGTTTATCCAGTTTACCTCGTCTTCACCGGGTCCCTTGTTGGAGAAGGCTATGCCCATGAATATGTAGTCCCGGCCGTTTGCTGAAAACAGCTCGTAGCGGCTGCCGGTATCGCCGTATTCCTGAGAGATGGAGGCGGGGCGGAGGCTGAGCACGTATTTCAGGAAGTTGGCGTAGTTCATCCTATAGCCTATATCGTGGTTGCCGCATGCCGCAAGGAAGGGGATGGAGGCGCTGCTGAGTATGTCCATGGATTCCCTGGCCTGCCGCCACTGGTCCTCGGAGCTCCAGCTGCCTACCACGTCGCCGGTATGGAAAACAAAGCGTATATCCAGAGCCGCCCTGTTGTCGGCTATCCACTGGGTCATGCCGTCGAAGATGGGCTTGTAGGCATTGTGATAGTTCTGGGTATCGCTGAGCCATGCTATGGTGAAGGCCTGCGCTTCTGAGAACAAAAGCGCAATGCACAGCACAAATGGGGCCAGTAAGCGTCTTACCCTAAACATCAAAAAGTCACTCCTTAAAATATATGAGACTTTCGAAAAAGTGGCTGAACGCCACTTTTTCGAGCTTTTACGGGTTTTGCCTCTCGCATTAGCTCCCGGGCGGCAAAACCCGCAAAGTACGAAAACCTCTGGGTTTTCATCCGTTCTGACGCACATGTCGTCAGAGCCGGATTGAATATAAGGGGCTGCGGCCCCTTATCAACCCCGGGATTTTCGACAGACTGGTATATATAAGCGTAATGCAATAAGATTTATTTGAGCCTGAGCCGGAGGTCGTCTCCCTCCAGCCGCAGCACCATGGTCTCCCGGGGCGCTACGAGGCGGGAAAAGAATCTGTCTCCGTAGCTTGCGAGAATGTCGTCAAGGCTCCTGTTGGTGGCCCAAAGGGTGGCTTTCCTGGCGCTCTGCCGCTCGTTGAGGATGGAGAACAGCGTCTCTCGGGTGACGGAGTTTATCATGGGCTCTGTGCCCAGGTCGTCTATTATCATGAGATCAGGGCCGAGGATGTCCGGACTTTCGCCCCTGCCCCGTATGCTCTCCATAAAGGCGTTGATGAGGTTGTAGGCGGAGGCCTTGTATACGTCGTAGCCCCTGGAGGATACCTCCAAAGCTATGGCGTTTAGCAGGTAGCTCTTGCCGAGGCCTGTGCCGCCCATGAGCAGTATCCCCATAGGGTCGCACTTTGGGAAGGCCATTGCGTACCCCTCGCACAGCTCCTTTGCCTTCAGGGCGATGCGCTTCTGGCGGTCGCACGGGTATATGTCGGAGCGAAACATTGCGAAACTCTGTTGCGTATCGATACCCGATGTGGCGTACATTTCTTCCAGAATGCGGGCTTTCATGCAGGGACAGAGCTTTTTCACCGTATCCCCCACATAACCGGTATCATTACAGGCTTTACAGCGATAGTGTGGCAACATATGGTCTGGCGGCAAACCGGCCGAAAGAAGCAAATTCAGCTCTTCTTTGTCCAGCTGCTCAACTTTATTGCGCAGCTCAGACGAGTCCTCCCCCCGCATTATCATAAGCCCTGTGTCGAAGGCCAGACGGCGGCGCTGGTCGGCTATTTCCCTGAGCCTCGGTATGGCCGTACATGCGGCCTCCCGGCGCTCCACGGCCTCCCGCTCCGCCCTTTCGCGGCTCATCCTGTATTCGTATATCAGCTCCGGCGTAGGCTTCATTTTTTGTCCTCCTCGTCCTCCAAGAGGGTTATTCCGATGCTCTTTAGATCCTCGTCGGAGTATTTGCGCTGGCCGTAGTTCATAAAGTAAGAGGATTGCTGCTTTTTGCCGCCCTCTGCGGCGGGCTGCTTTTCCAGCTCCTCTATGGCCTTCCTGGCCTGCTGCAGAGTGGTAACGCCCTTTTCGTGCAGCTGCTCTATGAGCCGGCGGGTCCTGTCGAAGGGGTGGCTGTAGCCTGCTGAGCGTTCAGCTGCCAGCAGCACCGCCTCCGGCTGCATGTGCCAGGATACCGTCCATGTGCTTACCGCTTCCTTTTCCTTGCGCCCCGGCGCGCCCTTTAGCCCGGCGCGGGAATAAATCTCCCGGGCAAGCTCCTCGGTGAGGGCGGCGGACTTAATGGCCTCCTGCACCCCTCCCTCCATGCGCATGCCCTCCAGTATGGCGTTCAGGTATGCGAAGGTGGGCTTATCTGAAGAGGTCATGGCGGGGCAGGCGGAAAGTATCTCGTCCAGCGTCATGCCCCATTCCTCTGTCCATTTCTTATACAGGGCAAGCTCGTCCTCCGTGGCCATGCGCCCCTTGCGCCAGCGGGCAAGTATGGCCTTTGCGCCGCCCTGAAGCTCGGTGTCCAGCTTTATGCGCTGCTCCGCGTCTGCGGCGGTAAGCACCCCTTCTTTGGCCCATTCCCGGGCCATCTTGTCCATGAACTGTATCTTGACGGAGGGCCCCTTCAGCTCCATGCAGCGGCGTACAAGCATTACTGCCGCCGCCTCCTCCAGGCCGAATACCTCTATCCAATCGTATATCTTTGAAAGCTCGCCGGGGGTGAGCACCCTTGCGCCGCATACCTGACGAAGCGCCGAAACGAGCGGGGCGTACTTGCGGGTGCCGCCGGTGACGGGCCCTGCCTGAACGGATAAATATTCAACGCTTAACGGCTCCTGCTCCACTATGCGCAGCAGGCCCATGTCCTGCCAGTATAAGAAGGCCTCCACCGCCTTGGCGCTGTCGATGCCGAGGGACGCGCAGAGGTCGGCGTTTTCCAGCCTCCGGCAGCCGCACTGCATAAGGCCGAAAAGGTATACCTTGCAGTATAGCTCGGGTGCCTTGGGCATGTACTCCAGTATGAAGATGTTCTGCACAGAGGTACAGCCCATCAGGGCCGCACCCTGCTCAAAGCCGCAGCGTATCATTTATGGCGCCTTTCGTGAGTGTATTTTATAAAATCAGTATTTATACAGCATTTCTGCTGGTTAATTCATCTGTATGTGCGTATATGGTATGTTGCATTACTTTGCTCTTATCTTGCAGGTGAAATCATTGGTGGTCATCTTATACAGGCATACGGCATCCGCCATACTGGCGGTGAAGGGCGCCTCTATGCCCGCCTGATGCTTCATTATCCTGTTCAGGGCGTATATTTTTTCTTCCGTATACTCTATGAACTCCACATTGCCGGTACCTATGACGCTGGCGAAGGTGTAGCCATAGGCGCAGGGGTTCGCGTCTTCAACAAGCTCGCCCCGGCCGTCCAGCTCGAGACATACCGTGGGGTTCTTTTTTAGTATTTCCAGCTTGCGGCCCTCTTTGGCGCTGTGAAAGTAGAAGGTCAGGGCGCCGTCCGCGTACTCATAGCCGTAGTTCAGCGGCACTATGTAGGGGACGCCGTCGTCTGTCATGGCGAGGCGGCAGACCTTGCATTCGGATACAAGCTCCAATATTGCGCATATGTCGGTTATCTCTCTGTCCTTGCGGCGCATTGCCTGTTCCTCCTTATATTTTATGCCGGTTTTTCGCTTAAATTCAAAACACAGGGAGCGAGCTGGCTCGCCCCCTGTGGAAAAAAGCATCGTTTTACTTCTTTACGTCGTTATCGTTGAATGGGTCGCCGCACTGGGGGCAGAACTTGGGCGGGTTCTTGGGGTCATTGGGCTCCCAGCCGCACTTGTCGCACTTGTAAAGAGGTGCGGAGTCGGGCTTCTTCGCGCCGCACTCCATGCAGAACTTGCCCTTGTTCACCGCGCCGCAGTTGGTGCAGGTCCAGCCTTCAGCCTTGGGCTGGGGCTTGCCGCACTCCATGCAGAACTTGCCGGTGTTCACAGCGCCGCACTCGCACTTCCAGCCGTTGGCTGCGGGGGCCGCAGGGGCCGTCTGCTGAACGGGCTGCTGGGCGGGCTGCTGATACTGCTGTTGCTGCTGACCCATCTGGAACAGGTTTCCTACGTTGCCGCCCATGCCCTGAGCCATGTTGATGCCGGCGAAGGCTGCGAATGCGCCTGCACCCTCGTTTTTGGCAGCATTCTGCATTGCCGCGCCCTGGGAGCTTGCCAGATATGCAGCCGCCATAGTGGGATCCCTGAGGGCTGCGCTCTGCTGCAATTCTTTGATGCGCTGCTCGTCCTCGTCGCTGGCCTTTATGGAGCTGATGCCAAGGGAAACCATCTCGATGCCGCGCAGGTCGCGCCACTTTGCGGAAAGCTCCTCGTTCAGGCACTGGGCCAGCTCTGTGGTGTGGCCGGGGAGGGAGCTGTACTTTATGCCCATATCGCTGATGCGGGCGAAGGCGGGCTGCAGTGCGGTCATCATCTCGGAGCGCATCTGGGAGTCTATGCGGTCCCGGGTGTAGCTGTCGGTGACGTTGCTGCATACGTTCTTGTAGAACAGCATGGGGTTGGTTATCTTATAGGAATATTCGCCGAAGCACTTTACGGATACCTCCAGCTCCAGCCCTGCGCCTATGTTGTTATATACCACGCGGAAGGGGACGGGGTTGGCGGTGCCGTACTTGTTGCCGATTATCTCCTTGGTGTTGAAGTAATAGATACGCTGGTCCTTCGCCGGGTTAGCGCCGAAGGTGAAGCGCTTCTTCAATATCTCCCAGGTGGACTTGAGGTTGTCGCTAAGGTTGCCGTAGAATATGGAAGGCTCGGTGGAATTGTCCCACACGAAATCTCCTGCCTGCGCAGAGAACTCCACTATGGCGCCCTGCTCTACGATCATCATGCACTGGCCCTCGTTTACGGCGATTATGGAGCCGTTGGTGATGATGTTGTCCTCGCCCTTGGTGTTGGCGTTGCGGCTGCCCGTGCGCTTTACGCCCTTGGTCATCAGGACGTTCTCCGGCATGGAGTCGCAGTAGAAGTATTCGCGCCACTGATCGGCCAGTACGCCGCTCAGCGCGCCTATTCCTGCCTGTAAAAGACCCATGTTGTTATATATCTCCTTTCAGAATGTAGGGAAATGAAATGAGTATCTATATTTAAGGCTATTATATCACATGTCGCCGTTTTGCGCTATTAAGACTTTGTAAACCTGAGGTGGCCGCGAAAAAGACAACAGTCCGCAGGACACGAACATGGAAAAACATGATATAAGCTCTTTACAACGGCAAAATTTGATATATACTATTATTAGATGTCCTTTGAATACGGACACAGAGAAGGTCAATTCCCCGGCAAATCTTATTTTATAAAACAGGAGCGGCAAAAAAATGGAAATGATGGACGCATTGGTAAAAGCGGCACCGGAAAAAGGGCTTGTTCTGACTCAGGTACCAAAGCCTGTGCCCGGCATGGGCGAAGTGCTTATCAAGATCCACAAGACCGCTATATGCGGCACTGACGTACACATCTACAACTGGAACCAGTGGGCGCAGGAGACCATAAAGCCCCCCATGGTGATAGGCCACGAGTACGTGGGCGAGATAGCGGAGCTGGGCCCCGGCGTAACGGCCTACCACGTAGGCCAGATAGTATCCGGCGAAGGCCATATTGTATGCGGCCACTGCCGCAACTGCCGTGCCGGCAACGGTCAGTACTGCCGCCACACAAAGGGCGTGGGCGTGAACCGTGACGGCGCGTTTGCGGAATACCTCTGCATACCAGCAAGCAATGTGGTGCCCATACCAGACGGTATCCCGGAGGACGTGGTATCCTTCTTTGACGCGCTGGGCAATGCCACACATACCGCCCTCATGTTCGATGTGATAGGCGAGGACGTGCTCATCACCGGCGCAGGCCCCATAGGCATGATGGCCACCGCCATCTGCAGGCGCAACGGCGCACGCAGCGTAGTGGTCACCGACGTGAACGACTACCGGCTGGAGATGGCAAGGAAGATGGGCGCCACAGCCACGGTCAACGTAGCGCACGACAAGCTGGAGAGCATATTCGGGCCTCAGCACATGGTAGAGGGCTTTGACGTAGGCCTGGAGATGAGCGGCAACGTAGCGGCCCTGAACACCATGATAGACAACATGCGCAACGGCGGCAAGATCGCCCTTCTGGGCATACACCCCGGCAACATAGAGATAAACATAAACAAGGTCATTTGGAACAGCCTGACCCTTCAGGGCGTATACGGCCGCAAGATGTACGAGACCTGGTACAAGATGATAACCATGGTGGAGGGCGGCCTTGACATGACCCCCATGATCACCCACCGCTTCAACTATCGCGATTTCGACAAGGGCTTCGAGGCCATGAACAGTGGCAGGAGCGGCAAGGTAGTTCTGGACTGGACGAAATAAGCAAGGCGCGGCGAAAAAACGCAGAAAGGAAATGTATATGAAATCCGCACTTAAGCATTACGGCGAGATGCTGGAGAGCATCAGGGAATCCGGCACCTATAAGAACGAACGCATAATCACTACCCCCCAGAAGGCGCGCATAGACACCACCGAGGCGAAGAACGTGCTGAATATGTGCGCGAACAACTACCTTGGCCTTTCCGACAGCAAGGAGCTTATCGAGGCCGCAAAGGCCAGCTATGACAAATGGGGCTTCGGCCTCTCCTCCGTGCGCTTCATCTGCGGCACCCAGGGGCTACACAAGGAGCTGGAGCATAAGATAGCCAACTTTGTAAAGATGGACGACTGCATACTGTACTCCTCCTGCTTCGATGCAAACGGAGGCCTGTTCGAGACCCTGCTGGGCCCCGAGGACGCCGTGATATCCGACGAACTGAACCACGCCTCCATAATAGACGGCGTGCGCCTCTGCAAGGCCAAGAGGTATCGCTATAAGAACAACAATATGGAAGACCTTCGCGCCCAGCTTCAGGACGCCAAGGATTCCGGCTGCAAGATAAAGCTCATCGCCACCGACGGCGTGTTCTCCATGGACGGCTACATAGCCAACCTTAAGGGCATATGCGACCTGGCCGACGAGTTTGACGCGCTGGTAATGGTGGACGACAGCCACGCCGTGGGCTTCATGGGCGAGCACGGCCGGGGCACCGCCGAGTATTGCGGAGTTGAAGGCCGGGTGGACATTATCACCGGTACCCTGGGCAAGGCTCTGGGCGGGGCTTCCGGCGGCTACACCGCCGCAAGGCAGGAGATAGTGGATCTGCTCCGCCAGCGCAGCCGTCCATACCTCTTTTCAAATACCGTTGCCCCCGCTATCTGCGCCGCGGCCTGCAAGACCATTGATATGCTGACCGAGAGCACCGCCCTCCGGGACAAGGTACACGAAAATGCCCGCTACTTCCGCGCCGAGATGGAAAAGTGCGGCTTCGACCTGCTGCCCGGCGAGCATCCCATAGTGCCCGTAATGCTCTATGACCCCAAGGTAGCCAACGAGTTCGCCGCCCGAATGCTCAAGAAGGGCGTATACGTGGTAGGCTTCTGCTATCCCGTAGTGCCCAAGGGCAGGGACCGCATACGTACCCAGATCTCCGCCGGCCATACCAAGGAGGATCTTGACTTCGCGGTCAAGTGCTTCAGGGAAGTCAAGGAAGAGATGGGCCTGTAACCTGTAAAAGCAAAGGAAGGAGCTTTCGCTCCTTCTTTTTTATTCGAACAGCCTTTTAAGGCTCTCGGAGTAGGGCGGGCGGCATATGCCCTTTTCCGTGATAATGGCGGAGATAAGCGAATTGTCCGTCACATCGAAGGCGGGGTTGTAGCACTTGACATCGGGCAGCGCCACGGGCTCCGCGAAGAATCTGCTCCGGATCTCTTCCCCGTCCCGGAGCTCAATCTCTATATCCTCTCCGGAGGGACATTCCATATCTATGGTGGAGGTAGGGCCCAGCACGTAGAAGGGTATGCCGTAGTGCTTTGCAAGTATGGCTACGCCGCTGGTGCCTATTTTGTTTGCTGTGTCGCCGTTGGCGGCTACCCTGTCGCAGCCCACCATGCAGCACTGCACCCAGCCGTTTTTCATGACTATTGACGCCATGCTGTCGCATATAAGGGTGACGTCCACGCCGGCGTTGTACAGCTCAAAGCTCGTAAGCCGGGCGCCCTGCAGGAGGGGCCTGGTCTCGTCCGCGAATACCCTTATATCCATGCCCCGCTCCCTTGCAAGGAACAGCGGCCCCTGCCCCGTGCCGTAGCGGGAGGTGGCCAGCGGCCCCGCGTTGCAGTGGGTCAGCACCCCGTCCCCATCGTGAAGGAGGGAAAGGCCGTATTCGGATATTTTGCGGCACATCTCCATATCCTCGCTGTGTATGGCAAGGCACTCCCGCTTCAGCGCCGAAAGCACCGCCTCCACAGGCATATCCCGGTGATCCTCAGCGGCGTCCAGCATGCGGTTCAGCGCCCAGCTGAGGTTTACCGCCGTAGGGCGGGAACCGTTGAGATAGCGGCAGTCCTCCACCCAGTGGCCGTAGAAATCGTCGAAGGAATCGTGGGGGGCCTGAAGGGCCAGGCAGTAGGCGCAGTAGCCCGCGCATATGCCTATTGCCGGAGCGCCGCGCACGCGGAGCATGGCTATCGCATCGAACATCTCCTCTCTTGTGGTAAGCGCTATGTATTCCAGCCTGTTGGGCAGCAGCGTCTGATCGATTATCACCACCGAGCGCCCGTCGTCGGAAAGCTTTATGTTATCTGTATGAGTGACTTCTTCCAGAGGGGTATCCATGGCAGGGGGCTCCTTCCGCGTGTTTATATAAAAATAATACCCGTATCCGCCAAACATTGTCAACAGGTTGTGAAGTTGGGCAAAACGGCTTGAATAATCGGCGTGGGCTGGTCTATAATACAAAGTTGGGAAGGGGCTGCCCTTTTCAAATAAGAAAAACTTAGGGAAAGAGATGTAAAAGCAAATGACCAAGGTTGATATTTTTTCCGGCTTTCTGGGCGCTGGCAAGACCACCCTTATAAAGAAGCTCATAGCCGAGGCCTACAAGGGCGAAAGGCTGGTGCTCATAGAGAACGAATTCGGCGAGATAGGCATAGACGGCGGCTTCATGCAGGACGCCGGGATAGAGGTTACCGAGATGAACTCCGGCTGCATCTGCTGCAGCCTGGTAGGCGACTTCGGCAAGGCGCTTAGGAAGGTTGTGGAGGAGTACGCCCCCGACCGCATACTTATAGAGCCCTCCGGCGTGGGCAAGCTCAGCGACGTTATACGGGCGGTGCAGAACGTAGGCTCTGACGCCCTGCAGCTCAACAGCTTCACGGCCGTTGTGGATGCAAACAAGTGCAAGATGTACATGAAGAACTTCGGGGAGTTCTTCAACGACCAGGTAGAGCACGCCAACGCAATTATACTCAGCCGCACCGGCGAGATAAGCCCGGATAAGCTGAATACCGATATAGCCCTTCTCCGGGAGCACAACCCGAATGCCTCCCTCATAGTCACCCCCTGGAGCGAGCTGACAGGCGCCCAGATACTGGAGGCCATGGAAAAGCGCAACACCCTTGAGGCAGAGCTTGAGCTTCTCAGGGAGGAGAGCCGGCATGAGCATCACCACCATGACGATGACGACGATGAGCACGAGTGCTGCGGACATCACCATCACGACGATGACGACGATGAGTGCTGCTGCGGCCACCACCATCACGACGATGACGACGAGCACGAGTGCTGCGGCCACCACCATCATGACGGCGATGACGGCGAAGAGCATGAGCATCATCACCATCACGACGGCGGGGAGTGCGACGATCCCGAATGCGAGTGCCATCACCACCATCACCATGCCGATGAGGTGTTTACCAGCTGGGGAGTGGAGACTCCCAAGGCCTTTACCATGGACGAACTCAAGGCAGACCTTGCGGCGCTGGACGATGGGGAGAAGTACGGCGCCGTGCTGCGCGCCAAGGGCATAGTAAAGGGCGAGGGCTGCTGGATACACTTCGACTACGTGCCCGGCGAGAGCAATATACGCACAGGCTCCGCTTCCGTTATGGGCCGCCTCTGCGTCATAGGCTCCAAGCTCAACGAGCATGAGCTTTCCGAGCTGTTCGGCGCCTGATGAAGGGAACGTAAGCGCTTTATGAAGGAGATCCCAGTATACATGTTCACCGGCTTCCTGGAGGGGGGCAAGACCCGCTTTATGCAGGAGACGTTGGAGGACGAAAGGTTCAATTCCGGCGAAAAGACGCTGCTTTTGCAGTGCGAGGAGGGCATTGAGGAGCTGGATCCCTCAAGGTTCCCTGGCGGCGGAAAGAACATACTGATACAGGAGATAGATTCCCCGGAGCAGATAAACGCCGATTACCTGAACGAGCTGGCGAAAAAAGCAAAGGCCGAGCGGGTGCTCATAGAGTACAACGGCATGTGGAATCTGAACGACCTTGCTCAGGCCATGCCGGAAAACTGGATAGTTTATCAGGAGTTCATGTTTGCGGATGCCCGGTGCTTCCTCAGCTACAACGCCAACATGAGGAGCCTTATGGTGGACAAGCTGATGACAGCCGAGCTCATAGTGCTCAACCGCGCCACGCCGGACCTTGACAAGATGGAGATACACAAGGTAATCCGCGGCGTGTCCCGCCGTGTGAACATCGCCTACGAGTACCCTGACGGGAGGGTAGAGTACGACGAGATAGAAGACCCCCTGCCCTTCGACGTGAACGCCGACCCCATAGTCATAGAGGACAGCGACTATGCCCTGTGGTACAGGGACATGTCCGAGGAGATGGAAAAGTATTCGGGCAAGACGGTGCGCTTCAAGGCCCTCATAGCCAAAAACGCCAAAATGCCCGACAACATGTTCGTGGCGGGCCGTCACGTCATGACCTGCTGCGTGCAGGACATACAGTACAGCGGCCTCGTATGCAAGTGGCTGGACGCAAACAAGCTGAAGAACCGCACCTGGGGCACGGTGACTGCAAAGATAGAGCTGCGCTTCAGCAAGTTTTACGGGCGCAAGGGCCCGGTACTCAACATAATCTCAGTGGAGCCCGCCGAAAAGCCCGAGCAGGAGGTCGCAACTTTTTATTGATGAAGTACAAAATAAATATCCCGCGGCTTACAAGGGTGCTCATAAGACAGTAATTCTAAAAATTACGATTATGGCATCTG
>ERZ780207.2356-NODE-2356-length-13799-cov-2.692229_pt1 | contig 13799 bp, 8 predicted proteins | sample MGYA00510977_ERZ780207 | MGnify/ENA primary metagenome ERZ780207 (study PRJEB29588, sample SAMEA2151383) | human gut metagenome | biome: human gut; feature: human-associated habitat; material: faeces | place: Denmark | collected 2008/2010 ... | reverse complement strand
GCGGATCTTCAGGCGGCGGGCCTGGGCGTCGGACAGGTTGGAGCAAGAGCCCACCTCAAAATATTTCTTCTGGCGAGGGGACCAGGCCTCCACGTCTACGCTCTTGACTTTCAAATCTGCCAAATCGCCGGAGCAGCACTCCAGCGTGCGCACCGGAATATCCAGCGTGTAGTCCCCGGCTCCCACGCCCAGAAAATAAGCGTTGAACTCATAGGACTCAGGATAAGTTCCGGGCCGGAATTCGCCTTTGGCGATGTTGAGCGAAACGCGGTTCGCATCATAGACCTCTATATCGCGTTCCCGGCACGCCCCCGACAGACAGACCGATGCGACCAGGAAACAAATCATCCTTTTATTCATGGCATTTACAGATTAATTACCGAAATCGTTTTCATTGTCAGGCCGCGGGAAAGTATATGCCTGCGGAGCTATCGCAATGGTGTTGCCGTTGTAATTTCCGTTGTCCACACGGTCCATATTGAGCCGCTTGTAGTAGAAAAACAACTGCCCCTCGCCCTTGAAATCACAAATATATTCGCGTGTCAGGGCCGTGCGCAGCGCATCGGCGGAGATCGACGCGCCGAGTTCCGCAATACCGCGGTGACGCTTGAGCGTATTGATGTAGGACAACGGTGCGGGATCGAGCTGCGGAGCGTTCATCACGGCCTCCTCGGCGATCAGGTACATTTCGCTCAGTTTCAGCATCGGAGTGCAGGCCTTGGGATACTTGTAGCTGTCGGCCGCCAGTGAAGAACGCTTGTACTTGATCAGATTGATCCTGTTCATCGAATTGTAGGCGAGCCATGCATTCAGGCGCAGATCGCCCGCTTCGTAGCAGTTGGACGAAGTGACCGTGTCTTCGGAAAGCCCCTCGTAATAAGTCCGTGCGCTCGCCGTGATCCGATCGTTGTCGAGGGCGAACACCAGTTCGGGCGTAAACACCCGGTTCGACCGCAGCTCCTCGCCGTAGGAATCGGTTTCAGCGATCTCCGGTGCGGTGATAAACCGGAATTTCTCCGAGGCGATGACCGTCGTCGCCTCATCGTAAGCCGTGGCGTAATCGCCCGTGTAAAGGGCGATACGCGCACGCAGCGCGCAAACGGCATAATAGTTCATACGCTTGGTACGGTCGTAGGAGACATACGGATCCGTCGACTTGCGTGGGACGACGATCGGATCGCGGGTTTCAAGCAGGGATTTCGCCTCCGCAAGTTCTTCCATCAGCTGCGCCAGCAGCCGCTCCGACGTATAACGTTCGCCGATCGTCGCATCCCAGGAGGTTTTCCACGGGACATTGTTCGATTCGGCATTGACAGCATACGGTTCGTTGAACATACGCACCAGGTCGAAATACATGTAGGCGCGCATGGCGAGCATTTCCGCAAGCATGATCTCCCGCACCCCCTCTTCGAACAGATCCCGTTCCTCGCGGCGCAGTTTGTCGATGACCAGATTGGCGTTGAAAATGTTGTTGTACATCGTGAGCCACAGATCGTCGATGATCTCCTTCGAATCGTCGTTCGCATAGTCGTAGGCCGCCCATTTGCGACGCGTCTCGTTGTTGGCCGACACGGTATACTGCCCGGTCAGCGGTTCGAGGGCGGTCAGCGCCACGTAACCGCCGTACAGATTGGCGTCGCCCATATTGACGTACACTCCCGTAACAGAATTGTAGTAACCTTCAGCCGCATCGAACATGTCGTCGATGTCCACCTCCGATTTGGACGTAACGTCCAGCCACTTGCCGCACGATGCGAGCAGCAGTACGAACATCGCAGATATTTTTGCAAGATTCTTCCTTTTCATTGCTGTGCCGTATTAAAAATTGACTTGAGCCGAAAAACTGATCGTCCGGGCATAGGGATACGCCAAACCGCGCTCCTGACGGATCGTCGACAGGTAGAAAAGTTCGTTGGCCGTAAGCTGGAGCCGCAGCATGGAGATTCCCTTCCATCCCCAGCGTTCGACCGGGAAGGTATAGGCTACGCGGAGCGACGAGAGCGAGAGGCGGTTCTCGCGCTGGACGAAACGCGACGTGGAACGCGTCGGGGTCGTATCGTCGATGGCCTTGTAGCGGGCGATCTGACCGGGCTCTTTCCAACGTTCGGTCAATGCCCGCACGTCGTTGTTCACCGTAGGATCGGCCCCCTCGATCTTTTCATGCAGGGTGAAGTTGTAGCGATCGGCCCCGAACGAATAGTTGAAGCTGGCGCCCACCTCCAATTCCTTGTAACGGAAGTTGAAGCCGGTGTATCCTTCGAGCGCGGCTTCGCCGACGCCAATCGGAACCATATCCTCGTATTTCCAGACGTCGGTCCGCTCGCCGTCCTTCGTCAAAAACTCCTCGCGGCCCGTACCCGGATTGATTCCGAAACTGCGAACGCCGTAAATCGTATTGAGCGACTCCCCTTCCTTGAAAAGAAAGACATTGGCATCGCTGCTGCTTTCAGCGCGTTCGCCCACCATCTTGTTGTAATTTTTCAGCGTATTGGAAATTTTGCTGAGGATGTTCGAATTATGACGCCCGTTGAACGTCACCGAGAAGAGCATCTCCTTCGTGCGGACGGGTGTCACCGAGAGCGAAAAGTCGATACCCTTATTCACGATGTCGCCCTGATTGACCTTCAATTCGGAGAATCCGATCGACGGCGCGATGGTTACCGACGTAAGGCTTCCCTCGGTCGTGTTATAGTAATAATTCATGTCCAGATTCAACAGTCCCTTGAGCACGGTCAGTTCCAGGCCCACGTTGCGGTTGAATGTCGTTTGGCATTCAAGGTCGGGATTGCCCAATACCGAAATGCTCGTACCGAACATGTTGCCGTAGACCGGTTTGAGATAGGTGTACATGCTCCTGGACTGGTTCTGCGTGAAATTCTGGTTGCCGGTGGTTCCGATATTGGCGCGCAGGGCCAGCAGCGAGAAGACACCCCGGTCCTTCAAGAAACGCTCGTTGTGAATGTTCCAGCGCACACCCGCCGACCAATAGGGCGCGGTCTGCTGTTTGCTGCCGTAAATCGAAGAACCGTCGATGCGTCCCGTAAGATCGACCAGATAGCGGTCGTCGTAAGAATAGTTGGCGTTGAGGTAGGCGCCCGCCGAACGAACGATGGACTCATTGCCCGAAGGACGGGAGTCGGGTTCGTACTGCACGGCATAGGAGACATAGTCGAGCGCATCGTCCATGAACCCCGTAACGACATACCCGTCGGTCTCGTGTCTGACTTCGCGCAGGTCGCCGCCGACCACCGCCTGGACCAGATGCCGGTCGAGCTGCTTGGTATAGGAGACCATCAGTTTGCCGGCAAGCGTCATGTCCGTACCGTTGTTCAGCGTATACTTACCCCGCGCGTAAAGCACGCTGGGATCGTTCACATCGTTGTCGTTATCGCGGATATAGGAATAGCTCATGGGCGACAGATAGATGTCCGTGCGGTTGAAATCGCTGCTCACCGAAAAGTCGCCGCGCATTTTCAGCCCGGAAACGATCGTCCAGTCGATCGCCGTGTTGTTCGTGACATTGGTCACGTCGCCGTGTGTGAAACTGCTCAGGTATTTCGCCTCGTAAACGGGAGAGAGCTGCGACGACGAAACCGCAAGGTTCATTCCCTCCGGAGCCACGTTGTAAAGCGACAGCGTACGATAATAGGCGCCGTCAGCATCCTTTTCCCGGTGATAGGGAAGCGCTTTCGAGTAACTGGAGAACGATCCGTAAGGCGACTCGTCGCTCCGGGAGATGGAGAACTGCAAATCGTTGGTGATTCGCAGGCTCGAATGCGAATAGATCAGTTTCGTGCCGGCCCCGTAGGTCGTTCGGCCCGATTCCTTCATCACACCGTTGTTCTGCCCGAGCGACAGATTGACCTGATAACGCACGTTCCCCTGATTGGCGCGCAGCCGGTTGACGCTGCCCTCGATGATGACCGAATGACGGTGCTGCAAGCCCACGCGCAGCGGCTTCGAAAGCCAATAGGTATCGACGCCCGCAAGGATCTCCTTGCGGATCAGATTGTAGGAGTTGAGATAATAGCCGCCGTCCTCCCCTTCGCGAGCGGGATTGAACAGCCCGGACAGACGCTGGAATTCCAATGCCTGCGAAGCGTTCATCAGTTTGTACGACGACAAGTCGGGAATGTTCACGCCGCCCGTAAGCGTATAGCTCACCCGGAGCGCTCCGGGTTCGGGGCTTTTGGTCTCGATCACGATCACGCCATTGGCCGCGCGGGAGCCGTATATGGCCGATGCCGACGCATCTTTGAGTATCGTTACGCTCTGGATGCGGTTCATGTCCAGGTCATATACCTGTTGCACCTTGACCTCGAAGCCGTCGAGAATGAAGATCGGCAGGCTGGTCATCGTTTTCAGCGTGCTGCCCGAGATCTCGGGGAAACTGTTCTGTCCGCGGATCTCGATCTGCTCGGGGATATAGTTAGGGTCGGAACCGAACATCCCGCGCACATCCACGACCTGGAACGACGGATCGAAAACTTTCAGGGCGTCGAAGAAACTGTTGTTGTTCACCGTCCGCAGTTCATCGCCCTTCACGAGCACGGCCGTTCCCGTGAAGCTGTTCTTCGCCTTGGGCATGTATCCCGTAACGACCGTAGCCGCGATATCGTTCACCTCGGGTTCGAGATAGATATCGAACGAGCTCTGGTTATTCACCTCGATCGTCTGTTTTTTCATGCCCACGCACGACACGACGACCGACACGCGCCCCGAAGGCAGCGTCAGGCGGAAGCACCCCTTCTCATCGGTCGAAGCACCGTTGTGCCCGGCATCTTTCTGCACGACCGAAGCATAAGCGACCGGATTCTTGTTCTCGTCGAATACCGTTCCCGTGATTACGAATCCGGCCGGCCGACGATCGGACGCCGGGGCGGTTTTCTGGGGGGGGGGGGAGATCACGATCGTCCGGTCGACGATGTTGTAACTCAAAGCCACCGATGCGCAGAGCTTATCCAGCGCCGCGCGCAGTTCGACACCCGACACGTTGAAGCTGACCTTGCGGCTGTCATCCACATTCTGATTCACATAGAACACCTGATAGCCCGACGCCTTCTTAATTGCCTGAAAGACCTCGCTCAAAGGTCGGTCAGTCACGTTGATCGTGATATTCTGCGCCCGGACCAGACAAGGAGCCAACACTACGACCGTTACAAACAACAAACGCATGATACGCTCTGCAACAGTCTTCTTCACTTTTTCCGTATATGCAGCCATGATGATTTTTAAAGTTTAGAGTGCCTGTTTTACGTTTACGGAACCCTCCGGGATCGGCCACGTGTACTTATCGGCCGTCATGGTCAGCTCCGTGCCATCGGATCTGGGGATACGGGGGCTGTTCAGACGCTTGTAATAGTAAAACAACTGTCCTTCGCCGAAAAACTCACGGCGGTATTCCAGTTCAATGGCGTCGAGCAACTCCCCGACGGTAAGTCCGGACGTTTCAAGCCGCTCCGCCACCGTCGGAATGTCGCGCGCCTTCTGCAACTCGGCAACTCTCGCCGCCGCGTCCGCAATGTTGTCGGCCGACTGGCGGACGAGCGCTTCGGCCTCGATCAGGGCCGCCTCGCCCAACTTGACGAAAGGAATGCGGCAGGGCAGAACGCTCTCATTTCCCGCCACCGACGTGTAGCCGTTGAGAACGGAGTTCTCGCCGAATTTGTACGCCATGAACACGCGTGACGGATCGCTGTTGTCGAACCAGTCGCGGTAACGCGTATCCTTCGGATTGTCGAACAGAGCGGCATAATGCTTCGTCACGGATGCTCCGTCCCGACCGTAAAGCAAAGCCGCCGACCGCGGAAAACCTTCGGGAAGCGTCGCTATGCCGAAAAGATGCTCTCGCGAGAAACTGTAATCGTCGCCGTATTCACCCGGGCCGAAATAATAGAACAGGCGGTAGCGCTTCTCGACCTTCGTCTGGTGTTCGAAAGCCCGGACCGCATAGGCCGCGGCCTGCTCATAATCGCCCTTATAGAGGCAGACACGGGCCAGCAATGTCGTTACGGCATAGTAATTCAGGCAGAAGGTGCGCAGCCGCGAGTCGATCTCCCCGGGAAGCACGGTTCCCAGCGTAAAGCCATCCAACACGGGGTCCGTCGTTTCGAGTTCCGAAGCGGCCCGTTCGAGATCGGCGATCACCTTGCCGACGAACGCCTCGGTAGAGAGCGGCTCGGAAGCCGTCATTCCGAAACGGACCATATAGGGCAGTCCGACAAAACCCGGATCGACGGCATACGCCGGATGGAACAGCCGTAGCAGTTCGAAGTGCAGGGCCGCACGCAATCCGTAAAGCTCTCCCGTGATAATCCGCTTCCGGGATTTCGAATTGAACACGATCTTCGTAGTTTCGATGTGTCCGATCACGTTGTTGCAAGCCGCAATGGCCTTGTACATATCCACAAACGTCTGTTCGATGGCCGTGCGGAATGCGGCGTCGGCATAGTTGAGATCGGCTGCGGCCTGGAAATCCGTGCCGGCGGGCTGAAAGTTCTGCCCCATGAATTCCAGTTCGCCGACCGAAAGCATGCGGCCGTAGAGACTTTCCGAACGCAACTGGGTATAGACATCGGTCAAGGCGTTGAGAAAAGCGTTTTCATTGCGAAAAAAACGATCCTCGGGAATGGAAGTCCCGTCGGGAGTGGTATCGAACCATTCGTTGCACGACACCGACGCGACGCATAAGAACAACAGCAGATATATTTTTTTCATTTCGTATCTTCTTTAAGCGATTAGAAAGTCGCCCGAAGCGACAGCGTGACGGTCCGCGTATACGGATAGACCGTTCCGCGCTGCATGTCGACGCCCGAACAATAGAAGAGGTTGCTGCCCGTGAGATAAAGGGCCAGATTGCGCATATAGAGCTTGCCGGCGGCCTTGGCCCCGAAAACATACCCGACCTGCACAGCCGAGAAATTCAAGGCGTCGAACCGTTCCACGAACCGTTGCAGCCGGACCGGTTCGCCGTCGAACGCGCGGCGGAACTTCGGGTCCAGCGCCCGTCGGTCGAGATTATAGAGCGGACTGCCGAACTGCACATCGTACAACGTCTGGTTGAATGCCTGTCCGCCGATCCGGTAATCGAACGCAGCTCCGAAATGCCACCGTCCCCATGCCACGTTGACGCCGAAATTGCCTTTCAGGTCGGGTTCCGCACGGCCGGCCGCAACGGATTCGCCCGCAGCCCGTTCGGCAGTTCCGTCGAAAGAACTTTCCGCAGCATAGATCGCATTCACGGACTCGCCCTCCGACAGCGGAGCCTCGCCCTCCGACAACGCTTCGTTGTACCATGCCGCGAAGAATCCCGGCAGCTCCTCGATCCGGTTCCGGTTGTGGTTGCCGGACGTGAAGGCCGAGACGACAAGTCCCGGGCGGCTGTAAAGAGTCGCGTTCAGGTAATATTCCAGTCCCGAATTCCGGACCCTTCCTCCGTTGGAAACGTTATGCCGGTAACCGCTCGCCAGCGGCAGCCGGTCGACGGTCATAAGGTCTTTCGAATCATTGTTGTAATACTCGACGCGCAGCCGGAACGCATGCGCGAACTCTGCCTGCAACGCCACGCTGCGGCTCACGAGCGTACGCCATTTCAGATCGGGATTGGGCATCAGACCAACCGAAGCCCCGACCAGATAGTAGTTGTAGACATACTCGTTGTCGATATTGCTGCTGTAAGTGACCACATAGTCGGAATTCAGGGCGTCGACTGCTCCCGAAGTGCCGATCGCCGCGCTCAGCGTCAGGCGGTCGATCCAGTCGGCCCGGCGCATGAAATGCTCCCGACCGATGTTCCAAGCCGCCGACACGCCGTAAAACAGAGCCGTCCTTTCACCGGGCGCAAGCAACGACGAACGGTCGAGATGCGCCGTTCCGGCAACCGTATAACGCTCGTCGTAGGAGTAGTGCGCCGAAAGCGTTCCGCTCACCGTCCGGTCGTAATAGCGCCAGGCATAAGGCGTCGCATTCGGATCGTAGGCCTTGGTGAAAGAGATGTAGCCCATCTTGTCCGAAGGAATTCCCACGCCGGCATAACTTTCCATATTGTAAGTGCCGCTGAAAATCCCGGCTTGCAGCGAAGCGCCGTAGGACGACCGGCCGCACGAACCGCGATATGCAACATCCACCGCCCCGTCGTAAGTCTGGATAGATGACCGTGCAATTCCGTAACGTCCCGTATAGGAGTCGGTCGTCTGCGACGCATAGCGTATCGAACCGGGCGATACATAGGTGTCCGTGCGGATAAGGTCGCGCACGAACGAGAAGCGTCCGTTGACCGAAAATCCGGCTCCCAGATCCAGCGAAAGGCGTACGTTGTCGAAGATCGAATAGGTCCGGCATTTGTTGTGCGAACCGAGCGTCAGTTCGTAGAGCGGATTTTCAAACCGCACGGCGTCCTCTTCGTGCCCCATCGTTTTGAGGTATCCCCCATGCCCATTATCGGGGTCGAGCCAACGGGGCGTGCGGGCATAGTCGCCCAGCGTACCGAAGAGTTTCGAATTTTTCTCTGTTTTGTCGTAAGTCAGATCATTCGAAATCCGGAACGACTTGTAACGATACTCGATATAGGCTCCCAGGCCGATAATATCCTTTTCCACGCCCTCGACGACTCCCTTTCCGGAGGGAGCTATACGCCCCGTCAGGGCATATTTCACATTGTCGTCCCCGCCGTCGACGGTTATCTTGTGCCGATGCCGGAAAACGGTACGCGTGAGTTGGTTCAGCCAGTCGACGTTCTTTCCCGACGCCTTATGCTGCTGCATCGAGGCGGCGCTGCCCGTCGTCAACCCCTCGCGTTCGATCAGCGCAAGCTGCTCCGAAGCGCTCATCAGATCGTAAGAGCCCAGATCGGCCCATTCCACGATGCCGTCGAACATGTAGCGCACCTTGAGCGGCCCTTTGATCGGCTTCTGCGTCTTCATCTCCACGACGCCGTCAGCGCCCCGGATACCGTATTGGGCCAGCGAAACGGGGTCTTTACGGATAATGATCTGCCGAACGTCGTTGATGTCCGTATCGAAAAACTTCCGGGCGTCGACCAACGCCCCATCAATGATATACAGGGGCCTCGACGGTTTGACGGCCTCATCCCGGGCCCCCCGTTTCGAGCCGCGGACGGTCATGTCCCCCGCTCCGTAAACCGGGTCGGAGCCATGCTCCTGCTCCCACGAATTACTGATTGAAGGATCGTAAAATGAAATGGCCTTCCACAGGTCGACAGGATCGACCGCCCGGATTTGGGAGGCCGTAATCACGAGATCGCCGGCGGCGACACGATCCGCCTGCACGGGCAGCCGCAGCGCGGCGGAATCCCGCAAGGGAGATTTCGCAACGGCGACTCCGCTCCATACGACCAGGATCAGATGCAGCCAGAAACGGGCCGAACGGCAAACATTCAGAACGTAAATTTGCTTCATCAATTAATCGTTAAGGTTAGACATTCAATATGATACCAAACAGTCGGCAGGCTTTAGCGTCTGTCGACATACAACATTCCGTCTTCATAGCGGAGCGCGATCGGCATATGCGCTTCATACAGCACCCGGAACAGATAATCCAGACCTCCGTCCTTGCTGATCTGACCGGTAAACGTATATTTCTCCAAATCGGAGTCCGTAATGTCGTAGCGGAAGTTATACCAGCGGGAAACGATCCGCAAAGCCTCCGACAACGGGGTGTTTTCGAAAACGAACTCCCGGTCCATCCAGGCCGTGTAGACTTTGGTATTGACGCGTGCCACCGAGAAAATATCGGTTCCCGTTTCGTGAACGACCTGTTCGCCCGGAGTGAGAACGATTTCCTCTTCATTGCGGCCGTTATCGGGTATGATCCGCACGCTGCCTTCGACAAGCGTCGAACGACAGATCCGCTCATCGGCATAGGCCGTGACGTTGAATTGCGTGCCCAGCACCTCGATACTGTATCCATCCACCTCGACGACGAAAGGCCTCCCTGCATCATGCGCCACATCGAAATAGGCTTCGCCGACCAACGACACGGTGCGCACGTCCTTCGAGAATGCCGAAGGATAGACCAGTTCCGATTCCGCATTGAGATGAACGGTCGTGCCGTCTTCCAAAAGGACGGAATAATAGCCGCCGCGGGGAACCAGAAGTTTGTTCTGCACGACCTCGGCTTCCGCATCGGCCGTATACACCAACCGGTTGTCGTCGCCGCGCTCGATATGACCGCCCCGGACATCGAGCGACAACGACTCCTCTCCGTGCAGATCGTAACACTCGCCCCCATTTACGATCAGCCGGGCCTTATCGGTCGCAGGCGCATATTCGCGTGCGAGTTCGCAACAGACGCGGTCCATCGCCGTCTCGGCGTTGTCCCGATGCCAGTCGAAGCACGACAGCACAACAATGACTGCGACTGCGGCCGCAATTCCGTAATAGGACCGGCGACGATACATCGGTTTCGGTCGGTCGTGCATTTCCAGCCGCGCTTTCAGTGCGGCGAAAGTTTCGTCAAGCGGCAGCGGTTCCGCCGATTCTCCGGCATAGAACCTGCGGGCGCGTCCATAATATTCCCGATGCCGGGGATCGGACTGAAGCCATTTGTCGAATTCAGCCTGCTCTTTCTCATCCGCCGTATGATCCAGCACTTTACGGAAGAGGGTCCAATCAATCGTCTTTTTCGTCATAGAGTACAATGGCAACGATCCGGGATGCGCATTCACCCGATTGGGGAACGCGGATTGTTCCAGAAAAATGAAATCGCCGGCGGAGTACCGCGACCGGCAAGAACAGATACCTGACTAACCAAAACAACGACCCGGACCGATCGTTTTAATTAAAATAAAATTTCAGACGAAAAATGGGGGACAAACGGAAGCGATTTTTTACCAAAAAATCGTAAAAAAGCATTTCATGCCTTCCCGAAGGGCCTTCAAGGCCCGCTTGATATGCGTTTTGACCGTCGCTTCGGATACATGCATGACTTCGGCAATGGCCTTGATCCGCATATTTCCGACGAAATGCATTTCCAAAGCCTCGCGGCCGCGTTCGGGGAGCGCATTCAAAGCATGCCGCAAACGCAATTCAATGGCATAACGGTCATCATCCGGCTCGTCGTCGAACAGGAATTCGGCAAATGCTGCGGCTTCGGCATACTTCCGGTCGTTGCAGTCCCGAATATCGAGCGACCGGAGATAGTTCAGACAATTGCTGCGTACCAGCCGATAAAGAAGTGCGGCCACGTTGCCGTCATCGCGGATTTTATCCGGATTGTTCCACACCCAGGCAAAAGCGTCGTGTACAAGATCCTTGGCTGTTTCCGAGTCATATGCATACTGCATGGCAAAACGATAAAGCACAGGCATATAGTAGTTGTAAACCATCTCAAAATGATCTACATCGCGCTGCTTTATGCTGGATACGAGGATCTTCATTTCCTGCCTCTGTTCTTTGCGAACACGAACCTAACTCGATTGCAAATATAACCATTCTGTAAATTTTTCAAACCTTCCGCACTGAAAAATTGAAAGCCAACCGTCAAAAACAAGCCAGAATGCGCGATAAAAAACAATGGACAATACGCCATATCGGCCCCAACCATCCATCGGCATTACAGATTCTCCGCACACAACAAAGATTTAAAAAATGCTGAATATCAACATTGTTAAAATAAAAATGCTCTTAACACAGTCATATAAAATCGATAAAGTCCGTCTCCACATGTAAGACTGTAACGATTTGTAAAAAATGCACCAATCCGGACTCCTCCATAAATCAAGACGCATCGACCAATTCCGGCAGAATGTCAGCCTGCCTGTTACAATATTTCATATATAGAAAAGGGTTTGCCGGATCAAAAAGAGGTAATAACTGATTCGACCTGGGAGGTTTTTTGCGCTCCGCACCGCCGGAAAGGCGCATCCGTGAGGATAAAAAGGAGGCTGTTCGTGATGAAAAATCCGGCGTTCGTTGAATTTATTTCCGCGAACGGGAACCTGTACCTATTTTTGTACACATTACAGATAAAAGAAACTATTCTATGCGAATTAATTTCCGGATTATTTTGCTCGCGCTGCCTCTGGTCTTCGGGGCATGCTCCGATTCTTCGGATGCGGACACCCGGCCCGCGACCGAAACAATCAGCGTATCGGTAGACTCCGGTCCGAAGATCGACATCGAATCCGAAGACAGGTCCCGCACCCAGCTCGGCGAAGACGGAGTGTCGGTCAAATGGGCTTCCGACGACCAGATCGCACTCTGGGCCGTCAACTCCCGATCCGAGACCGTCTTCAGCAAACAGGCTTTCAAACTCTACCACTACAACACCGACTACAACACGGCCAAGTTCAGGGGAGACATCCCGCAAATGCCCGCGGACACCTACACCTATTATGCCGTGTCGCCCGTTCCGTCCGAAAGCGACGGCACGCAGGCCACCTACCTGATCCCTGACGTGCAGGACGGCGGCTTCAACGGCGACTGAGACGTGATGGTGGCCAATCCGGTCAAGGCCCCGGCTCTGGAGAAGAACGACTCCGGCGAGACGGTGCAGTTCCAGTTCCGCCACAAAGTTCACGTGCTGAAAATACGCATTCCGAAAAACGATCTGGGCGAAAAGGTCTCGGAGATCACGCTGGCATTTCCGCAGCCCGTCACGGGGCGCATGACGGTCGATGCCGCCGATCCCGATGCCGCGCCGACGCTCACCGGCGGCAACAACACGCTGACGCTGCGTTTCGACACTCCGAAGGGTGCGGGCGACGTGGTCTTCGCCGTCATCGCACCGGTGGAACTCACCGCCGAGCAGCCGGTGACCATCACCGCGATTTGCGAAGCCGGGGAATCCGAGCCGCGCGACATCCCCGGCAAACACTTCTCCGAAGGGCACACCACCCCGATCGCCTACCACATTCCCGCCATCGGCCGCTATTACACGCGTCTGAACTTCTCGCTGCCTGCGGACAAGGGCACGGCGACGCTGGGCGAGGCGGTCGGAAAGATCACCCTCACCGCCCCCGAAGGCTCGCTGTTCGACAACGGCACGAACATCCGCCAGTTCACGCCCGACGCCGAGGGCAAATACACGATGGTGCTCAAACCCTCGTGGACCGACAACCTCTCGGGAAAGACCGTCACGGTGCAGTACGAATCGGAAAGCGCCGTCGTATCGAACACGCTGACGATGCCGCAGATCACCGAATCCGGCAACAACGACATCACGTTCAGCGTTCCATACCTGTTGGCGGAGGATTTCAGCAAGGTATCAGGATTCAGCAACCACGACAACGCTGCGACCGGAGGTCCTGTCATCGATACATATACCGATGCTATTTGGCTCGACCAATATAACCTTACGGGATGGAGTGGAACTCGTTGCGGAGCAGAAACAGGAAATGCGTTCCGAATCTGCGTAAGAACTGAAAATGCCTTGGTTGCCAACCCCAGATACCACGGGCGTCTCGATACCTGTCCCCTTGGAATCAAAGAAGGAAAATCCGCCAAAGTTAAGGTGTCATTCGACTATTCGATCAGTATCACCTGGACCAAGCATACTCCGCAACTGGCCTACGGATACCATACGATCGATGGTCTGATCAATAGCACAAGCAATTCGTCCGCGGCTCTCAAGAACCCAGTCAAAGACAAAGTCACCGGATCCGGAGGCTCCTATTCGAACATTTCAAACAACGCGTCCTACACAATCGACCAATGCACCAATGCGCACCGACTGGCGTGGGACATATACTCAACCGGCACCGGTTTTAGCACCATTGGAAACTCCAACGGTTATTGCTACCTCGACAACATCAAAGTATCCATCGTCAACGAATAACCGCC
>ERZ780207.2350-NODE-2350-length-13824-cov-9.187813_pt1 | contig 13824 bp, 12 predicted proteins | sample MGYA00510977_ERZ780207 | MGnify/ENA primary metagenome ERZ780207 (study PRJEB29588, sample SAMEA2151383) | human gut metagenome | biome: human gut; feature: human-associated habitat; material: faeces | place: Denmark | collected 2008/2010 ... | reverse complement strand
TTCGCCCGCCATGTCTACCAGCACGCCCAGCTTTCCGCCGAGGTGGATGTACTTCGCAAGGAATCCTTCCGTTTCGTACGCCGTGAATCTGCGTACGGCAATCTTTTCGCCGATAACCGCCGTCTGTCCTTTCAGGTAATTTTCAACGGTGTTGCCGTCGGAAACTTTGCAGGAAGCAAGCGCTTCCGCGTCCGCGGGCTTTTCCGCAAGAATCACCTTCGAAATTTCTTCGGCAATCGCCGTAAACTGCGGGTTCTTCGCCACGAAGTCCGATTCGCAGTTCACTTCCACAAGCACGCCTTTCTTATCTTTGATATACGCGTAAACGATACCTTCCGCCGCAATGCGGGAAGCCTTCTTTTCCGCTTTCGCAATGCCCCGTTCGCGAAGGAGGTCCATCGCCTTTTCCATATCGCCGTCGGTATCCGTCAACGCTTTTTTGCAATCCATTACGCCCGCGCCCGTCTTTTCGCGCAGAGCCATTACGTCTTTTGCCGTAAACGCCATTGTTTTATTCTCCTTTCCCTGATATTTCTTTGTTTTCCCGTGCGTTCCGCCGCGCCTTTTCGCCCGCTTGTCCGCACAAAGCGGAAACGGCGTGAAAGATTGCCGCAAAATATCCGGAACGCCGGAATTTCACGAACGCGCCGATCGGAAATCTCTCACGGCGCGCCCCTGTTTTTCGTTGCCTGTTACTCGGCTTTTTCTTCCGCCTCGGCTGCGGGTTCCGCCGCCACGACTTCTTCCATATCTTTCGCCTCGGTCGCGGTTTCTTCCTGCGCGGGTGCCAGAGCTTCCGCGCCCTGGTTCGCTTCGATTACGGCGTTCGCAATCACCGACGTGATCAGTTTGATCGCGCGGATAGCGTCGTCGTTACCCGGGATGATATAGTCTGCGTCGTCGGGGTCGCAGTTGGTATCGACGATTGCAACGATGGGGATGTGCAGCTTGCGAGCCTCTGCGATCGCATTGTGCTCCTTGCGGGGGTCAACAACGAACATTGCGCCGGGGAGCTTCTTCATTTCCTTGACGCCGCCGAGGTACTTCTCGAGCTTCTCCATCTCGCCGAGCAGCTTCATGACTTCCTTCTTCGGGAGCATATCGAAGGTGCCGTCCTCCTGCATCTTCTTGAGCTGAGCCAGACGGTCGATGCGGGTGCGCATGGTCTTGAAGTTGGTGAGCATGCCGCCGAGCCAACGGGCGTTGACGTAGTACATACCGACGCGGGAAGCCTCTTCCTTCACAGCGTCAGCAGCCTGCTTTTTTGTGCCGACGAAGAGGATGGTCTGGCCATTCTCAGCGAGGTTACGCACGAAGCTGTAAGCCTCCTCGAGCTTTTTGACGGTCTTCTGCAGGTCGATGATGTAGATACCGTTGCGCTCGCAGTAGATATACTCCGCCATTTTCGGGTTCCATCTGCGGGTCTGGTGACCGAAGTGGACACCGGCCTCAAGAAGCTGTTTCATAGATACGACTGCCATAGTTTTTTGTTTCCTCCTTTAATTAGTTGCTACCTCCGGGAGCTTCTTCTGTGCCCGACCAGGCCGAAACCACATGGTCGCACATCCACTCCCGTGCGTAATGCTCTGGTATTATACCAGAGAAAACCGGCCAATGCAAGAGGATTTGGCCGGTTTTTTGCATTTTTTGCGTGTGCTCAGAGATGATTCTGGCGCTTTTCGCGTCGGCGCCGCGGCTGCTGGCCCGAGACCTCGGCGAGAATGATATCTTCACCCAGCCGCGAGATAGACCCCCACGGCAGGATGTAGTCGTCGTCGCCGCTGAGCAGGCCGCCGAGCTTCTTTTGTCCGGGCACAATGAGCGACACAATCTTGCCGTCATCCAAGTCAATTTCCGCATCGCAGACGTAGCCGAGCCGCTGACCGGTGCTCTGATCGATGACTTCTTTATATCGCAGGTCGGATAGACAACATTTCATGGGGACACCTCCGCAGCGTTTTCGTAACAGTCTATGGCGCGGCACCGCAGCTTATGAGGGGAAGACGCTACCGCGGATCTTGCCAATAGCCTGCTTTTCAAGCCGCGACACCTGTGCCTGACTGATGCCGATCTCACCGGCGACCTCCATCTGTGTCTTTCCGGCGTAAAAGCGCAGAGAGAGGATCTTTTTCTCGCGTGCGTTGAGCGTGCCCATTGCGCTCGAGAGCGCCAGCCGCTCGAGCCACTGCTCGTCGGTATTTTTTGTGTCGCCGACCTGGTCCATGACGCAGATGCTCTCGCCGCTATCGGTGTAGATCGGTTCGTAGAGGGAGATGGGATCGCTGATCGCATCGAGCGCAAATACCACTGTCTGCCGCGGCAGACCGAGCGACTTTGCAATCTCATCGAGTGACGGCTCGCGGCCGGTGGCGGCGGTCAGGCGCTCCTTTTCCTGCAGCACCTGATATGCCGTGTCGCGCGTGGAGCGACTGACGCGGATGGGGCTGTTGTCGCGCAAATAGCGCCGGATCTCGCCGGAGATCATCGGCACGCCGTAGGTAGAAAAGCGCACATCATGGTTCTCCGCGTCGAAATTGTCGATGGCCTTGATCAGCCCGATACAGCCGACCTGAAACAGGTCGTCCGCACTCTCGCCGCGGCCGGTGAATTTCTGGATCACGGACAGCACCAGCCGGAGGTTTCCCGCGATGAGCTGCTCGCGCGCGTCACGGTCGCCGTGCTTTGCACGGATGAGCAGCGCGCGGCAGGCATCGCTGCTCAGAACTTTTAAATCCGCCGTGTTCACGCCGCAGATCTCGACTTTTCCAAGCATAAGAATTCCTCCCATCCGGTACAGCGTAGTGTTTCCGGGTGGGAGGAATTTGATACATTGGCAGGTCTCTGAGCGGGTTACTGCTCGATGGCTGCGTTTTCCTTCTTCTTTGCGAAGGTCTTCTGCAGCCAGTCCTTGCCGTCTACATAGCGGGAGACGATGAAGGACACGACGTAGTCGCCGGCGGAGTTGACCATGGTGGCCGGGGGGTCGACAAGGTTGCCGATGGCAAGCGCGATCGGATAAGCAACGGCCAGCTGATCGGGGAAGAAGATGGTGCAGACCACAAGCTCACCCGTGCCGCCGCCGCCGGGGATGCCGCTCATGGCGACGGAGGAGAATACCGCCACGACGATGGCCAGAATGGCCTTTTCCGTCGTGAAGTCCAGTCCGAACACGCCGAAGAGGAATGCGACCTTGATGATGGCGGACATGGCCGAGCCGTCCATGTGCATGGTGGCACCCATGGGCAGGACAATGTCGGTGACATCCTTGGAAATGCCGGTCTCATCCGCGACCTCCATGTTGGTCGGGATAGTCGCAACGGAAGAGCACGTGCCAAAGGAAACGGCTGCCGGACGGAACAGCTTGGAGAACATGATCTTCGCGCCGCCCTTACCGCCGCCGAACTGGGCGTAGATGGGGAAGAAGACGAACATGTAGGCAAAGCTCATGACGTAGTAGATGATGAGCGTGCGGCTGTAATCCGCGACCAGCTCCGGACCGTAGGTGGCGACCAGGTCGGCAAAAAAGCCGAAGAAGCCGATGGGGGCATAGTAGGTGATGAGCTTCACGGTCTTCATGATGCAGCCCGTAATGTCCTCGAGGAGCTTCGCGGTCTTGGTTTCCGGACCGCCGTTCATCTGGATGCCGAAGCCGAAGATGACCGCCGCAACGATCAGCGGCAGGATGGCCTTGCGGCTCAGCAGCTCCGTGAAGTCGGGCTTGGTAAAGAAGTTCACGATCATGTCGCCGAAGCCCAGTGTGTCGCCGATCTCGCCCTCCGTGATGGTGTAGTGTCCGTCCACGAGCGGGAAGATGCGACAGACGATATACATCAGGATGCCGGCGATGGCAGCAGTGACGAGGAACGTGGCGATGGTCACGCCCATGATCTTGCCGGCGCGCTTGACGCTCTTCATGTTGGCGATGGCGGAGGCGATGGAGCAGAACACCATCGGTACGACCACGCAGAACATCATGTTGATGAACAGCGTGCCGAGGAACTTGATCTTGCCGCCGAAATCTGGGGCAAAAGCGCCCACCAGACAGCCGGCCACGATGCCGGAGATCATGAAGATCAGGAATCCGTAAGTCTTAAAAAACGACTTGGAACCGTTTGTCTTGGACATAAATGCAACACTCCCAGTGCGTAGTTTGCGCCGAAACAGCGCTTTGGTGACAGTATATAGAGTTTTATCTTGCAATAATTGTACAAAAATGCTATCATATATTGCAAAAGATGCTTTCTTGGAGGCGAGCTATGCAACAGACTGATTATGAGCGCAGGGGATACCTGCATGAGGACTACCGTCTGTTCCATCTGAGCAGTGCGCTGGCTGAGGATACGGCCTTCCACTATCACGAATTTCATAAGCTGGTGTTCTTTCTGGCCGGGCGCGGAAACTATATCGTCGAAGGGCGCACACATGTGCTGCGGCCGTATGATGTGGTGCTTGTGCGGCAGGGCGCGATCCACAAAGCGCAGATCGACCCGAACGAGCGCTATGAGCGCGTGATCCTCTACATATCACCGGACTTTCTGCGCGCGCAGTCAACGGCAGTGTCTGCGCTCGACGCCTGTTTTCATCTGCCGGCAGATGGGGAGAGCTTTGTCCTGCGCCCGGACGTTGACCGCCGTACTGCGCTGCTGCGCACACTGGACGCACTCGAGGCGGAGGAGCAAAGCACGGCCTACGGACATGATCTGCTCTCACGCGCGCAGATGCTGCAGCTGTTGGTCATGCTTGGCCGCGGCCTGAATGACGACGGGTCAAGCTACGCCCCCTCGGAACACTGCAACGAAAAGACGGCTGCTATACTCGAATATCTCAACACGCACCTGACCGAGGACATCAGCATTGATGCCCTCGCGGACACCTTTTACCTCAGTAAATATTATATGATGCGCCTGTTTCGTGCCGAGACCGGCTTTACTATCCACGGCTACCTCACGGACAAACGCCTGCGCGTGGCGCGCGACCTGATCGCCCGGGGCATGCGCACGACGGATGCCTGCTATCAGTGCGGGTACCATGACTACTCCGCGTTTTCACGGGCGTATAAAAAACGGTTTCAGGTCAGCCCCCGTGCCGACCAGACGAAAGGAGCGCAGTGACTATGCAGCTGCATCCGCAATATTATTATCAGCAGCTTCCGCCGCCGGAGCGCGCGGCGTATCACGGTATGCTGACCTGCCTGCGGGAGCTTGCGCCGTCGGCGCGCATTCCTCGCCTCACGATGGAGACGCTCGGCACGCTCTTTTTCCAGCTGCGGCTGGATCATCCGGAGATCTTCTACGCCGTCGGTTTTTCGTGCCGCGCTGTGCCCGAGGCGGAGTTCGTGGACTTTTGTCCCGAGTATCGCTTTGAAAAAAAGCGCATCCGTGAGCACCGGCAGGCAATTGAGGCGCGCACGGCACGGTTACTGCGTCCGCTGCGCAGCCTGCCACCGGCGGAGCAGGAGCGCGCGATCCATGATTTCATTGTGGAAAACGTTCGCTACGATAAGCTTGAAAAACCGTATTCGCACGAGGTCATCGGCCCGCTGACCAACGGCGTCGGTGTCTGCGAGGGCATGGCCAAGACGGTCAAGCTCCTGTGCGACGGGCTTGGCCTGCCGTGCATGATCGCCGTCAGCGACCGCGACCGTGCCAACGGGGATCGCTATCTGCACGCGTGGAACATCGTGCAGCTCGGCGGACAGTGCTATCATCTGGACGCCACATTTGACAATTCTCTCAGCAAGCACGGCGTGCTGCGCTATGACTATTTCAATCTGGACGACACGAAGATTTTCCGAGACCACCGTAAGCTTCTGTATCCGGCGCCGGCCTGTACGGATGGCGGGCAGTTTTACTATAAGCTCCAGCATCTGTCGTGGACAAAGCCGGAGGAGGCTGCGCGCCGGGTCGATCAGGCGCTGCGCAAAAAGCAGCCGGGTCTTGTGTTTCACTGGCGCGGCGGCTATCTGACGCGCGAGGTGCTGACTGACCTGTGCACACAGATTGATGCAGCGGCGCATGCGCGCGCTCGAGCGGCTGCCATTTCGGTCAATTGGCCGCAGGCGGTGCTGCAGGTGCGCTTTGTCGAGGCGGCGCAGCCGGTGGAGACGGAAACGTTCGACGATATTTGAGAGGAGATTTGTCCGTTCCGGGCGAAATGACGGAGCGGACAGACAATTTTGCAGTGCGTGTGCATGGGACGGCAAAAGTGTTTTTGCCTTCTTGACATGGACTCGAGCGGCTCCTGCAATGGGTGCAATTTCAGTTTTCGCAGGGAGGAATTCCAATGAAAAAAACGTTTGTTTCCGCAGCACAGCTGGAGCAAATTGCAGCGCAGTATCCCACACCGTTTCACATCTATGACGAACAGGGGATCCGGGAAAATGCCCGCCGCCTGAACGCTGCTTTCTCATGGAATCCGGGTTTTCGCGAGTATTTCGCGGTGAAAGCGACGCCTACGCCTGCAATTATGAAGGTTCTGCAGGAGGAGGGGTGCGGATGCGACTGTTCATCGCTCACGGAGCTGATGATGGCCGAACGCATCGGCTGTGTCGGTGAGCATATTGTGTTCTCTTCCAATGAGACCCCGGCCGAGGATTACCGGCTGGCTGCAAAGCTGGGTGCAGTCATCAATCTGGACGATCTCACACACGTGGACTTTCTGGAACGCGCGATCGGCTATATCCCGAAGAAGATCGGCTGCCGCTTCAACCCCGGCGGTACGTTCTCGCTCGGTGAGACACGTGAAGGCTTTCAGGTCATGGACAATCCCGGCGATGCCAAGTACGGCATGACCCGTGCGCAGATCGCTGAGGCGTTCCGGCTGCTCAAGGCAAAGGGCGCGGAGGAGTTCGGTATTCATGCATTTCTGGCCTCCAATACGCTCTCAAACGAATACTATCCCGCGCTGGCGCGTATGCTTTTCCGGCTGGCGGCGGAGCTGCAGCAGGAGACCGGTTGCCATATCACGTTCATTGACCTCTCCGGCGGCGTCGGTATCCCGTACCGGCCGGATGAGCCGGCCAATGACATCGCCGTCATCGGCGAAGGCGTGCGCAGGGCGTATGAGGAGATCCTTGTGCCGGCCGGCATGGGCGATGTGGCGCTGTACACCGAACTCGGCCGCTTTATGCTCGCACCGTACGGTCATCTCGTGACGCGCGTGATCCACGCAAAGCACATCTACAAGGAGTACATCGGCACAGATGCCTGCGCATGTGACCTGATGCGTCCGGCCATGTATGGGTCGTATCACCATATCACGGTCATGGGCAAGGAGGACGCGCCCTGCGACCACAAGTACGACATTGTCGGCGGCCTGTGTGAGAACAATGACAAGTTTGCCGTCGACCGGATGCTGCCGGGCATTGACATCGGCGATCTGCTTGTCATCCATGATGCTGGTGCACACGGCCTTGCCATGGGCTACAACTACAACGGCAAGCTCCGCTGCGCAGAGGTGCTGCTGCAGCCGGACGGTTCCACGCGCCTGGTCCGCCGCGCCGAGACGCCGGAGGACTACTTTGCGACCATGGTCTGGGACGATTGAGACACAGAAAAAACCGAGGGAGTAGCTCCCTCGGTTTTTGTATGTTGTTTTGCCTCAGAGCACACGCACGCAGTCGCGCGTGATCTCGCCGAGCGTGTGCACGCCGCACATGGCCATCGTGTCGCGCAGCTCGCTGCCGATCTTTTCGATGTACGTCGCTACGCCCTGCGCGCCGTCGCCGTAGACCATTGGCACGAACGGACGCCCGATGAGCACGGCGTCCGCGCCGAGCGCCAGCGCCTTGAACACATCCGTGCCGCTGCGGATGCCGCCGTCCACGAAGATCTTCATGCTGCCGCCGACGGCGTCGGCGATCTCGGCGAGCACTTCCGCGCTGGCCGGGGTCTGGCCAAGTACGCGGCCGCCGTGGTTCGAGACGATGATCGCAGCAGCGCCGGCCTCGGCGGCCTTCTGCGCGCCGCGCACGGTCATGACGCCCTTGACGATGAACGGCATGGCGGCGTAGCGGATGATCTCTGTCAGCTCCTGCACGGACTTGCTGCCGGCCGGCGGCGTCAGATTTTTCAGGAAGGGGAGGCCCGCGCCGTCAATATCCATGGCGACGGCCTTGCAGCCGCTGGTTCTGGCCAGATCGAGCTTTTCAAAAACCAGCTGCTGGCTCCACGGCTTGATCGTCGGCACGCCGACACCACCGGCTGCGCGGATGGCTTCCATCGCGCCCTGGAACACCGCGGCATCCACACCGTCACCGGTGAAGGCGGCGATGCCGCTGTCGGCGCAGGCATTGACGAGGATGCTGTTATATTCACGGTCGTTGTACTTGTCGCCATAGTGCATCTTCATCGCGCCGAGCGGGGCTGCAAAAAACGGGTAGCGGTACATGGTGCCGAACAGCTCTACAGCCGTGTCGACCGGCTCGTTCGGGCAGATGGTGTCCATGTTGACGCAGATCTTCTGCCACGCATCGTAGTTGCGGGTGAAGCCGTTGCCGGGGGCTTTTGCGCCGGGGCCGGGGACCTGGTTGCCGCAGGCCTTGCCGTTGCACACCGGGCAGGCCTTGCAGTACGGGCCGATACAAGTGCGTGCGCTTTCGAGAATCTCTTTGTACTCCATGAGGGTACCTCCATATATCTTTACTGTATTGATGGATTTGCTGCCGAAACGCCCGTGCCGTCAAACGCCGGGATCATGTCGTCGGTCGCGGCATCGAGATCCTGATAGAAACCGTCTGTGATGGGGCTGTCCATCAGGTATTCGTACATGGCATCGTTGAGTGCGGGGGAGACGGGGTGCTGCAGCTCCGGCCACTGCGCCAGATCGCCGACGGGCGTGTACTGGCTCATGAGACTGAAGAGTACCTGCCCGGGCGCAAACGTCTGCCCGACCCAGTCGATGACGCGGCGGGTGTTTTCGCCTTGATGCGGCAAAATGAGATGCCGGATGAGCACGCCGCGCTGCAGCATCCCGTCGTCATCGAGCTGAAACGGACCGGTCTGACGGTACATCTCCGAAATGGCGGCGCGGGCGATCTGCGGATAATCCGCTGCGGCGGAGTAGCGTGCTGCCGGCTCGGACAGGGCGTATTTCATGTCCGGCAGGTATACCTGCACGAGCCCCTCGAGCATACGCAGCGACTGCACGCACTCATAGCCCGAGCTGTTCCACACGACCGGTATGCCGAGCGACAGACCTGTGAGCGCCTCGGCGATCTGCGGTGTGTAATGGCTGGGGGTGACGAGATTGATGTTGTGCACGCCCTCATCGCGCAGGCGCAAAAAAATAGCGCGGAGCTGCGCGACGGTGATCTCTTTTCCATGTTCGCCGCGGCTGATGTCGCGGTTTTGACAAAAAACGCACCGCAGATTGCAGCCGGAGAAGAAGACCGCGCCGCTGCCGCGTGTGCCGGATATGCACGGTTCCTCGCCGAAATGCGGCGCTGCGCGCGCCACCATGGGCGCATCCGGAACTGCGCAAAAGCCCAATTGTCCGCCTGCGCGGTCAACGCCGCAGCCGCGCGGACAGACGGAACAAAGTTGCGTCATAATACCTCCCACGCACAGAATCTTGCGTGAAATCGAATGATTCTGTGGATATTATAAAGTTTTTTCATCCATTATGCAATGGTCTTAGGCAGGTTTCACGAAAAGTTCAGAAATGCAGCGTTTTCCAGTGGTAGCTTTATTTAAAAGGGCGATTGCAAAAAAAGCGGCAAAGTTATAAAATAATAGAGAAATATTAGGCAACGGAATTGAAAAAAATAACGAAGAGGAAGCATTATGGTAGACATCGTTTTGGTGGAGCCGGAGATCCCGAATAACACCGGCGCCATTGCACGCACCTGTGCCTGCACGGGTTCGCGGCTGCACCTGATCAAACCGCTCGGGTTTGATATTTCCGACCGCGCCGTCAAGCGCGCCGGACTTGACTACTGGCATCTGGTCGATATCTCGGTGTATGAGAACATCGACGAGTACTTCGCCAAAAATGGGGATGAAAATCTCTGGCTGCTCACGACAAAGGCAAAGGTGAGCTATGCCGACGCCGATCTCTCTGCGCCAAAGGTGACGCTCATGTTCGGTAAGGAGACAAAGGGCCTGCCAGAGTGGCTGCGCGAGCGCTATGCCGACCACTGCCTACGTATCCCCATGCGCGCGGAGGCGCGCAGCCTGAATCTGTCCAACTCTGCGGCGATCTTGTGCTATGAGGCGCTGCGTCAGCAGAATCTGCTCGGACAGATCGATCTGGATCTTTGAATACCATATCACACACCCGTGTGAAATCACAAACCAGGAGGAAGCAAGATGAACTACAACAAACAGACCGTCAAGGACGTCCCGCTTTCCGGAAAAAAAGTGCTCCTGCGCTGCGACTTCAATGTCCCGCAGGACAAGACGACCGGTGAGATCACGAGCGACAAGCGCATTGTGGCCGCACTGCCGACGATCCGCTACCTGCACGATCACGGCGCTGCTGTGATTGCCTGCTCGCACCTCGGCAAGCCGAAGGGCACGTGGAAGGAAAGCCTCACGCTCGCGCCGGTGGCCAAGCGCCTGACAGAGCTGCTTGGTATGGACGTGCTCTTTGCCAAGGATATCGTCGGTGAGGACGCCAAGACCAAGGCGGCCGCGCTGCAGCCGGGTCAGCTTCTGCTGCTGGAGAATCTGCGTTTTGATCCCCGCGAGGAGAAAAATGACCCCGAATTCGCAAAAGAGCTCGCGAGCATGGCTGAGCTTTATGTCTCCGATGCGTTCGGCACGGTGCACCGTGCACACGCTTCCACTGCCGGCGTCGCGGCGTATCTGCCCGCATATGCCGGTCTGCTGATCGAGAAAGAGCTGTCCGTCATGGGCAAGGCGCTGGAAGATCCGAAGCGCCCGTTCGTCGCCATCCTCGGCGGCGCGAAGGTATCGGATAAGATCGGCGTCATCAATAACCTGCTCGAAAAGGCCGACACGATCATCATCGGCGGCGGCATGGCCTACACGTTCGTCAAGGCGCAGGGCGGCGAGATCGGCACGTCTCTGCTCGAGGCTGACAAAATGGACTATGCGCTCGAGATGATCCGGAAGGCGAAGGAGCGTGGCGTGAAGCTGCTGCTGCCCGTTGACACTATGGCCGGCGATCAGTTTGCTGCAGATTGCGCGCGCAAGGTCGTGCCGACCAACGCCATACCGGCCGACTGGATGGGTCTTGACATCGGCCCTGAGACGATCAAGCTGTTCACGGATGCCGTCAAGGGCGCCGGAACGGTCGTCTGGAACGGACCGATGGGCGTGTTTGAGTTCCCGGCCTTTGCCGCCGGCACGGAAGCCATTGCGGCAGCGCTGGCGGAGTCCGGCGCGGTCACGATCGTCGGCGGCGGCGATTCGGCGGCTGCGGTCGAGAAGCTCGGTTTCGCCGATAAGATGACGCACATCTCCACCGGCGGCGGCGCTTCACTGGAGTTCCTTGAGGGCAAGGAGCTGCCGGGCGTTGCGTGCCTGCTGGATAAGTAAGCGCTGGAAAGGAAATTAGGATATGAATATCAAAGAGAGAAAAGCAATCATCGCCGGTAACTGGAAGCTCAATAAGCGCGTGGCCGAGATCCCGGCCTTCGCGCAGGAGCTGCAGGCGAATCTTCCGGCAGAGCGCTGCTGTGACGTGGTTATCTGTGCCCCGTACTCGCTGATCGGTGCGCTGGAGGCTGCCGGTCAGTGCTGCGCTCTCGGCGTCGGCGCACAGGACGTGTCCGAGCATCAGCACGGTGCGTACACCGGCGAGGTATCCGCCGAGCAGCTCAGCGATCTCGGCGCACAGTACTGCATCGTCGGTCACAGTGAGCGCCGCAGCTATCATGGCGAGACCGATCTGCAGGTCAACGCCAAGACGAAAATTCTGCTGGAGAATCACATCATCCCGATCATCTGCGTCGGCGAGAGCCTTGCGCAGCGTGAGCATGACCTGACCGAGACCTATGTTGCCTATCAGGTCGCGGCCGCTTTCTCCGGTCTGACGGCGGAGCAGGCAGTGCGCTGCGTCATCGCCTATGAGCCCCTGTGGGCCATCGGCACCGGCAACACCGCCACGAGCGCGCAGGCACAGGAGGTCTGCGCCTCCATCCGCGCCACGCTTGCCAAGCTCTATGACGCCAACACGGCCAAGGCGATCAGCATCCTCTACGGCGGCTCGATGAACGCGGGCAACGCAGCCGAGCTGCTGGCACAGCCGGACATCGACGGCGGCCTCATCGGCGGCGCGTCGCTCAAGCCGGTCGATTTCTCGAAGATCATTGCCGCGACGGCGCAGGGAGCCTGCGAATGAGCAACAGAAAAGTCGCACTCATCATCCTCGACGGCTACGGCATCGGCGAGCCGAATGCGGGAAACGCCATCTATATGGCCAAAACGCCGGTGATGGACAGCCTCCTGCAGCGCTGGCCGCACACGAAGCTCTCTGCCTCCGGGCTGGACGTCGGCCTGCCGGACGGACAGATGGGCAACAGCGAGGTCGGTCACACGAACATCGGCTCGGGCCGCGTCGTGTTTCAGGATCTGCCGCGCATCACCAACGCCATTTCCGACGGCTCGTTTTTTGAAAACCCCGTCTATGGCGCGGCGCTTGATAACGCTGCAAACGGCAAGGCGCTGCACATCCTCGGTCTGCTGTCTGACGGCGGCGTGCACAGCCACATCCAGCACATCTTCGCCATGGTGAAGATGGCGCATGACCGCGGCATCAAGCGCGTCTATCTGCACTGCTTCCTTGACGGGCGCGACGTCGCGCCGACGAGCGGCGCGGGCTATGTCCGCCAGCTGCATGACTATTGTGCCGAGCTCGGCACGGGCAAGATCGCAACGCTGCAGGGACGTTTCTATGGCATGGATCGTGACAAGCGCTGGGATCGCATCGAGGCGAGCTACAATGCCATGGTCTGCGGCGAGGGCATGCAGGACCCCGACCCCATCCACGCGATGGAGGAGAGCTATGCCGCCGGTGTGACGGATGAGTTCGTCAAGCCGGTCGTCTGTGTTCCTGATGGGAAGATCTGTTCCGGTGACAGTGTTATCTTCATGAACTTCCGTCCCGACCGCGCCCGGGAAATGACCTATGCGCTCACGCAGAGCGATTTTGACGGCTTCCGGCGCAAGGTCGTTGCGCAGGACCTGCACTATGTCTGCACGACACGCTACGACGAGAAGCTCACCGATCTTCCGATCGCGTTCCCGCCCGAGGAGCTGCACGACACGCTCGGCGAGATCGTCAGTGCACACGGTCTGCGCCAGCTGCGCATCGCGGAGACGGAAAAGTACGCGCACGTCACGTTCTTCTTCAACGGCGGCACGGAGACGCAGTATCCCGGCGAGGATCGCGTGCTCATCCCGTCGCCGCGCGAATTTCCGACCTACGACCTCGTCCCCGAGATGAGCGCCGTCAAGGTCAAGGACGAGCTTGTGGCGCGCATCCGCACCGGTGCGTATGACATGATCGTCTGTAACTTTGCCAACTGTGACATGGTCGGCCACACAGGTGTAATGCCGGCCGCCATTCAGGCGGTCGAGTGCGTGGATCGCTGCCTCGGTGAAGTCGTTGCGGCGGCGGAAGAGATGGGATATACGCTGCTCGTCACCGCTGACCACGGAAACGCCGATCGCATGGTTGAGCCGGACGGGTCAACGAACACGGCGCACACGACGAATCTTGTGCCGCTGGTGCTCGTCGGCAGAGAGCTGCCGCTGCGCGCGCAGGGCCGTCTTTCCGATATCGCACCGACCATGCTCGAGCTGATGCACATCGAGCCAAAACCCGCAATGACAGGCGAGAGCCTTATCGAAAAATCAT
>ERZ780207.2340-NODE-2340-length-13883-cov-2.796789_pt1 | contig 13883 bp, 12 predicted proteins | sample MGYA00510977_ERZ780207 | MGnify/ENA primary metagenome ERZ780207 (study PRJEB29588, sample SAMEA2151383) | human gut metagenome | biome: human gut; feature: human-associated habitat; material: faeces | place: Denmark | collected 2008/2010 ... | reverse complement strand
ATCTAAAAGACTGTATTCAAAAATATTATCGCTGTTTTTTGCAACAACTATTGCGCTGCTTTGCGATATTTGTCTGATACAGGTTATCATACCCTCTGACGAAAACTGCGCAAAGCAAGAATTTTCGATATCGTAAAATACCGCCTGACTGTTTTCGCCGTTATAATCTGCCGTAACGCAGCCGTAATCTCCGACATCGATTAACGAGCCTTGTCTTTCATCAATGTTTATCATTTTATCTTCGGATTTTTGGGTTGATAACAAAACTATGTATGAACCGTTATTTCCGAATACATAATCTTTTCCGACGCTGTATGTTCTCAATTTTTCCGAAAGTGAGTAAAAATGATTGTTTTCGGGCTCTAATACATAAGCACCAGTTCCCATTAAATAAAATTTTCCGTCATTGTATTCTACCGTCTCAACCATTATATTTTTCTTTAATGTTGAGGTGCGTTTGGTTTCGGTGTTATAAACGAGTAAATCTCCGTTTGAATAATTTTGGGCTAAAATGTATTTACCGTCAGAGCTCGCATTTGCAAAATGAAGGGTATTAACATTGAAAACAGTCACGGAATTTGTTTTTGAGCAGGCATTATCATAGTAATCTGCCGTACCCTTCATTAAATCAAAAACAATAAAACCGTCTTCTATAAGGGATATTTGAAAGTTTCCTTCACCTAAATTCACCTGCCCTAAAACTTTGTCTTCTTTTAGTGAATAACTGATTAACTGAGCGTTAAAGGAATCCAAGCCCGAATTTATACATTCGAAAATCACCGTATCACCCGAAACATAAGCGGTAACATTATCCGAAGAAATATTCGGCATATCCTTGAAGGTTGTATTGTAAACAACGGTTTGGGCATCGGTATTGTTCGATGGACTGCTGTCGATTTTGCCGACATTCTTTACGCAACCCGCTAAAATAAGCGCCGTCATTACCAAACAAATTATAGCAGCTATGTATTTTTTGTTCATAAAAATATCTCCTTACTTTTAAATATTTAAAACAGCCAACCTTCAACTGACCGTTAAGACACATATATTTTGAAGCCCAAGCATTTATTCTCGCCCATAAAAAATTGATTTAACATTTGGGCGGTAGTTCTTGTGGCGAAGGTGAATAATCAACTCTTCCAAAGACGAGGCAAAGGCAATACATAATACTGCCCACCAGAATAATACCGCGTAACGGGTGACAATCAAAAACGGAATTAAAAATACTGCCAAACCCGTCAACTTATTAAGGTATGTATGCAAACAGGCAAATCGGCGGTATTTTATGGCGGCGGTTATATATGCCGAGATTCTAAATACTAAAACCGCCGTAACGGCACACCAAATTTTATACGGCAACAAATCCCAAAGAATCGGCAAAATACGAATCAGCATTACCGCATAGAACAACAGATCGGCAACGCTGTCAAGCTTTGCTCCGAAATCGCCGTCAATTTTCAGTCGGCGGGCAACCCATCCGTCAAGCACATCCGTAATACCCGTAAGCGCATAAATCAAAAAGAATTTCACAGATAACGGCTTTAAAAACAACAGCAAAACCGTGCCTGATATGCGAAGTAATGTAATAATATCTGCGACATTCAATATCCTTTCTTTACCGATTTTCATAAAAAGTTCTCTCATTCCCATAAAGTTACTTTCAGGTTACTTTTATTATAGTTACTTTGCGGTAACTTGTCAAGCAAAAAAAATGATAAAACAGCTTAATAATACTATTATTCTTAATAAGTAATCGGGGTTCTGAACAAAAAGCTTAAAATACAATCTGCAAATAACAGAGCGACAAGGGCAATACATACCGCCCTGATAATAACTACGGGTGCTTTTCGGTAGAGCCTTTCCCCAATAGGCTCTAAAGCATAATGAAATACAAGCCCCAACACACCAAAGCTCACAACGCTTCTGAAGCAGACTATTCCGCCGATATTAAGAAAAAGTCCGCTGTAATCCCAAAGTTTCAGTCCAAACAGATGTATGCTCGTAAAACCTATTATGTACTCTACCGCACCCGTAACGGTGATACAAAGCAAAAACAGCAGTAAAGGATTTCGTTTAAGCGGTTTCAACGCGTATATACCGAGAGCGCCTATCCCGTAAATCGGAAGCCAAGGACCGTACATAACACCGCGATTTCTTAACATCCCTTCGGTAAACCAATAGAATATTTCTTCGTAAATCCAACCCACAAAGCAACCGAGCATAAAAATTAAAAAAAGATAACAAAGCCTATCTACCGTTGTTTTTTTGCTATAAGATATTTCGGTTGTTTCTTTGTTTATGTTCGTTTCCTTTTTTAATTGTATCATACCTTCACATCCTTAAATTTATCAAATATAACTGTCTGTTCTTTCATAGAAATTTTCCCTACCTTATAGCCGTACTTTATAAGTTCCTTTTTATATTTCAGAAATGAGTGGTCTATTGGCATTCCCAAAATACCCTCTATTTCTTTAAAAGTAAGCTTGAGCGAATCTTTTTCGTTGTTCTTTACATAATCCCACAACAAATCGTATTTACCCATTGTAACCTCCCGCGTTACCGTTTGCCCCTGTTTCTTCAAGAAAATCCCGACGGTATTGGGAAGGCGTAATGCCCTCTGCCTTTTTAAACACCTTTGTGAACACCCTGTAATCTCCATAGCCCGACTGTTCGGCTATTTCGGCAACCGAAAGCGAGGTTGAAAGCAACAGCTTTTTCGCCTTCTCTATACGAATGTTGGTAAGATACGAAAGAAAGTTAACGCCAATCTCATTCTTAAACAGTTGGCTGATATACTGGGGGTTGAGGTGAAACTCATCCGCTAAAACCGAAAGGCTCAAATCCTCAGCCAAATGCTCCTGTAAATATCGGGTGATGCCCGTAATGGTCCGTTCCTCCTGCTTTTCAGGTTCCGCTTCGGCTGATACCCGCTGTTCGAACAGAGAGATTTTCAGATTATCAATACAACCTCCGAACTCCTCGTAGTTTACGGGCTTTAGAATATAGTCGGTAATTTGCAGACGTAAAGCTTCACGGCAGTAGGAAAAATCATCATAGCCCGAAACAATAACAAAAGCAATTTGAGGATGCTTGATTCGGCTTAAAGATATAACCTTTAAGCCGTTCATAATAGGAATGTTTATGTCCATTATGACAATATCGGGTCGCAGAGCGTCAATCTGAGTCAGCGCCTCCATGCCGTCGGCGGCCTCGCCCACAACCTCGCAGTCGTGAGCCTGCCAATCGAAAAGCCGTTTAAAGCCCTCGCGGATCATAATCTCGTCATCCACTAAAAGCACACGCAATTTCTTCATTTTTTGTTCTCCTCATTTAAAGGCAAACGCAAATGTGCGGTTACGCCGCCTGTAGGATTCTCTGTATATGTAAGGCCGTATTCCCGACCGCACAGCAGTTTGATGCGTTTTTGCACATTTAAAATACCGATACTGTTTCCCTCCAACTTTGCGGGATGCTTTGCGTAAGTAAGCAGCATTTGATCGATAGCCGCCTTTTTGCCCTCTGCAAATCCGCTTCCGTTGTCAAAAATAATAATCTCCATTTTTCCGTCCGCCGATTTTTGTGCCGAAATGCGCACCGTTCCGCGATAACCTTTGTTTTTAAGTCCGTGCAAAAGGCTGTTTTCAACTATAGGTTGCAAAATGAAATTGGGAACCTGAACGCCGCCGAGATCCGGGTCTATATCATATTCGCAATTAAGCTCGGGATAGCGGTAGCACATAAGCTCCATATAGGCTTCAAGCAGCTCTAATTCATCGTCAAGCGATACCATAGGCCTGTCAACCTTTACGCTTAGACGGAAGAAATCTACTAACCTCATAAGCAAATCGGAAACCTTTTTATCCCCGTTAAGCTGAGCCTGAATACGAATGGTATCAAGCGTGTTATATAAAAAGTGAGGATTGACCTGACTTTTCAGATACAGCATCGACATCTTTTGCTCGGTAAGCTCCGCCCTTAAAATATCGGGATTTTCGAGGGTGAGATAGAACGAAAGCGTCATCAGTACAATTCCCATTCCGCTTATAAGCCATGTGTGGTTTAGCCCCTGTAATACGCAAACAATAATCTCAATTAACAGCGCCGAACCGATGGCACGCTTCTTTTTACGGTTAATTTGTTTCCTGTTTACAACTAAAATTACGGCGCATAGCAAAAGATAAAAGGCAACCGCCCCATAGGGAACCAGCATATACGGTCCCGAAGAGTAATTTCCGTTAGGTGTCACCGTGTATGAAATCGGTAAAATAAAATTACCGAGCTCTGCCAAAATCAAAAAAACACGGGCTAAAGTATCCAGCCGTCGAGGCTTTGCGGTTTCTTCCTCTACCAAAATGGCAATATATTGATAGAACAGATATATCACCATCACCATACTGCCCAAAAACAGCCTGTGAACGGCATCGTTAAAAAGCCTCGGCACGGTATCTAAATGATGCACCGTATAGACGGTAACACCGTCAAAAAACAGATTAATCAGCACAACTGCCAGCAATACAGAAAAAGTTTTGTGAAGCGGTGTGTTCTTTCGCCCAGCCGAAAAATACACACAGGCAATAAAGCCCATCACAAGAAACAACGCAATCTCCATTCTAAGCATGTCATTCACCGCCTTGATTATATTGTATAAGATATTTAAAATTTCCGATAGGTTAAAATTGAAGTGGGTTGTGTCAATTTTATAGATATATATCTTTTCTTAATAAGTAATTAAGTAGATTTTTTATTATACCAATCATATATACTTATAATATATAGTCAGGCTATCTCTGTCAATACTGCCTATTTACCCTTCTTCAAAGTTAAGACGCAATTATGATTTTTGCAAACTGTACTACACCCTCACTTTTATAATAAAAACATATTTTAAAATTTTAAGTATATTTTTTTATAAAAACACTCAAACTAATAATACAAAAAACATCAAAGAGGTGAAATAAATGTTTGATAAAATATGTCTTATTCTTGCTATAATCGGATGTCTTAACTGGGGGCTTGTTGGTCTTTTCAGTTTTGATCTTGTTGCATGGATTTTCGGCGGTAGCGGCGTATTACTCAGTCGTATTATCTACACAATAATCGCCTTAGCGGGTATATGGTGCATTTCTTTACTTTTCAGAAGCGAAAACGCACACGACACAGTTTCTGAATAAATTTAAAGCCGTAAAGTATTGCTTTACGGCTTTGTTTTATGTGATTTAACAGTCTGATTTTTACATCTTTATTTCAAAATCATTTTTATTATACGCAGCTGAATTGGCTTAGGCAGTAAATTAAGCAAAACCAGCAATATATTTCGGTTAATGCTGTACGCAAAGGCGGGGTTGCGCTTTTTAATTATCTTTAAAGTCTTGTGTGCAATTGTATCGGGCGATATATTTCTCGCCTCTACGCTGTCAACTATTTTCTTGAATCGGTCGGCGTTACACCTGTAAAGACGGGTTTTATTGCAAAAATCATTAAGAGCGGCTGTAGAAGCGCCCAACATTCCCGTTTTAACCGCGCCTGCACGAAGCACCGACACATTTATTCCGATTAGCTGTAATTCCATTTTTAAAGAATACGCGTATTTGTCAAGAGCGGATTTTGTAACGGCATAAATTCCCGTAAAAGGAAGTGGGTCAAGCGGCGCCAGCTCGCTTGTGGTAATCAAAATCTTACTGCCGCATTTAAGCAGGGGCAAAAACACCTTATTTATTAAAAATACGCCGCGCACATTTACATCAAAAATTCGGCGGAAGGCCTCGTCGCTCATTTCAAGCAATGAATCGAGCATATATATTCCTGCAAAATGAATAACGGCATACAGACTGTCTGTATATTCCTTTACAGTTGCGAAGGCTTTTTGTACGCTGTTTTCAGAAGTAATATCCGCTTCAATAGGTATAATATTATCCTCTGCTTCCCCTACTTTTTTATCAAGAGCAAAAACGCGAAAGCCCTGCTCCCGAAACAGCTTTACGGTCGATCTTCCCATTCCGCCGTATGCCCCTGTAATAAGTACGCTTTCCATATAACAGCATCACACCGTTTCATTTTTTATAAAAAAATTATAACATAAAAGCCAATAATAATCTACCCTGATTGTTAATTGAAAGCCTCTCTTTTATTTGATGCAGTCATTTTACACCAACAAAAGAGAGGTCAGGTCGCCCGTTAGGCGACAAATTATTTATCAATTTTTTCAGTCCACTCTGCTTCCTTAAACCCAACAAGCACAAAATCATCGCCAATAAGCAACGGTCTTTTTACAAGCATACCGTCGGTTGAGAGAAGTTTTAACATCTCCCTCTCACTCATTTCCGGCAGTTTGTTTTTGAGGTCTAATGATTTATAAAGCAGTCCGCTTGTATTAAAAAACTTCTTTATCGGTAAACCGCTTTTGTTGTACCATACGGTTAATTCTTCAAGCGTAGGATTATTGAGTTTAATATCCCGAAGCTCATATTTGATTTTGTTGTCATCTAACCACTTTTTCGCCCTTACACAGGTGGTGCATTTAGGGTAGCAAATAAATTTTAACATATCAATAACACTCTTTCAAAATAGTATAAATATCATCGTGTGTAAGCGTCTTGTAAGCGCCGCCGAGTAAGGAAGTATCCGCAATTTTTCGCAGCATATCCTCGGTACAGCCGAGCTCGCGCAAGGTAGACGGTATGCCCAAATTTTTTGAAAAATCTTCCAAACAGGCAATTCCCTCAAGGGCAATTTCGTCCTTTGTTTTGCCGCTTGCTTCAACGCCCCACACATTTTCTGCAAAACGGACAAATTTATCCAACCCGAACTTATAAATACAGCGGTAGTAAGGCATTGAAATTACCGACAGACCGAGCCCGTGCGGACAGTCGGTATAGGCGCCTAACTGATGCTCTATGTTATGCACTTCCCAGTCCTGAATTTTTGAAAGACCTGCAATAGTATTAAGTGTAATTGTTGCACACCACATAATGTTACTGCGCGCCTCATAATCGGTAGGGTTAATAACCGCTTGGCCGGCGCTTTTTATAAGCGATTTCATAAGCCCCTCTAACACATAATCTGAAGTATTGTCATCATCTCCCGAAAAATACTGCTCCATAAGGTGCGACATTATATCAAATATACCGCTTACCATTTGAATTTTCGGTACTGTATATGTAAATTCGGGATTTAAAATTGAAAATTTAGGATACACAAACGGCGGAAAAACCCTGCCGGTTTTAATTGTCTGCTCCTCGTTGGTAATAACCGAGCCGCCGTTCATTTCGCTGCCTGTTCCCGTCATTGTAAGAATTGTACCCACGGGAATAACATCATTGTCAACATCCTCGCAATCGATCCAATACCTTTGCCAAGGGTCGCCCGCAGCATACGCTGAAACAGAAATCGCCTTTGCGCAGTCAACAACGCTTCCGCCGCCAACCGCTAAAATCAAGTCGATTTTATTTTCACGGCAAAGTCTTGCGCCCTCAAGCACCTGTGAATATGAGGGGTTGGGTTTAATGCCGGAAAGCTCGGCAATATTTTTTTTGCATTGTTTTAAAATGCGTACAACTTCATCATACAGCCCAATTTTTTTAACGGAATTTTTGCCGTACAGCAATAATACATTATCACCGAAATTTTTAAGCTCGGCACACAGATTGCTCATGGCGTCCTTGCCGAAATGTATTCTTGTGGGGTTGTAATAGGTAAAATCGTATTTCATTGCAAAATCTCCCTCTATTCACAAACTTCAATATAAAAACTCACAGGACGAAAACCGTCGTTGCAAGAAATCATTGCAGACTTTTTGTTTTTCATCCAACCGTCATAAAAGTCCTCACCGCCGTGGGCTAGCGTCATAACAAATGGTGAAACGCTGCCCCACGCACTGTCGCAAAAGCCGTCGGGTTTTTGCCATCCGTCGCAAATAAACACCTGACCTTCTTGTAAATCGCAGGCGTGTTCAATTTGATTTTCATACTTTTCGATTAAATCGTCATACCGCGCTTTTCGCATAACGGTTATTTTAATTTTTTTCATTTATATGCTCCTAATAAGCTTTGTTCAACTGCAAAAATACATCTTTTATTTCAAAAAAGCAGATTATTTTCATCAATTAAAAGTAATGGAAGTTTCATTTAATCTTATTTAAAATCCGCCTTGCACATAAACATCACATCACCGTCTTTGTTCTGCCCCTTTGCGAAAACCGAATTTTCTTCTCTTTGGCAGTAAACATCAATTGGCGTACCAAGCATTATTTCCTTGCGATAATCAATTTGAAATTCTTCAACGGCATCGTCACTTGACGGGTTTATTGCGTCCATTGCGTAATCGGCATACTTTGTATTATTAACATGACCGTTTATGTCCAACTCACAAAAGCCGGCGCTCACGGTATATGAAGGTTTTTCAGATTCAAAATCGCGCAATTTGCCGAGCTTGCCCTCAAACATAACCTCTTCATAAAAACCATCGTCAAAAGAATATAAATCAGGCACCGAGACAAAGTGGCGGGTTGCGCTGTTAATAATCACCCATTCCGAACTGCCGACAACAAGTCGGTTGCCGTTTAAATCTTCAATAGCATACTCTCGCCTGTAATTAAGCCTTTTCGGCTCTAACGGCCATGTTTTGACAATCACGGTTTGATAACGGCTGAACTTCGATAAAATATTAAACTTAACGCGTGTCAAAACCCAAAGATAATCGCGCGCTAACATATCCGAAAAGCCGACCCCCAATTCTTCAGAATGTCGGCCTGCCGCATCTTGAAACAGGTCAAGCACAGAAGACGGTTTAATCCTGTCGTATCTGTCAAAATCGCCTGCCCGCAAGGTATATTCATTTTGCAATAATTTTCTCATAAAATCACCAAACACAAAATCGAATATATTTATTATATCATATTTTTTACTTAAATTCAACCTTTAGGCGTGTCATAAAGCCTATTTTTAAAGCAAAAGCCCCACCGCGAACGGTGGGGCTTAATGCTTTTATAAATTATTCTTTACCGTAAAGCTCAACAAGCTTTTCAAGGTGAGCACGGCGAGCCTTTGCAGACTCTGCTGCCTGCTCAAAGAGTGCCTCTGCACGATCGGGGAATGAGCGTGTAAGCGACGAATAACGAGCTTCATTAAGAATGAACTCTTTGTAATCGGCAGTAGCCGGCTTGCTGTCGAGTGAGAACGGGTTTTTACCCTCAGCCTTAAGCGCAGGATTATAACGGAAGAGATCCCAGTAACCTGCGTCAACAGCCTTTTTCATTTCGGCTTGACAGTTAACCATACCGCCCTTGATTGAGTGCATTTCGCAAGGAGCATAACCGATTACGATTGAAGGACCGTTGTAAGCTTCAGCTTCTTTCAAAGCTTTAAGTGTCTGGTTCTGGTCTGCGCCCATAGCAATCTGTGCTACATATACATAACCGTAGCTCATTGCAATTTCAGCAAGGCTCTTTTTCTTTATAGCCTTACCTGCGGCAGCAAACTGTGCAACCTGACCGATGTTAGAAGCCTTAGAAGCCTGACCGCCTGTATTTGAGTAAACTTCGGTATCAAATACCATAATATTTACATTTTCACCGGTAGCAAGCACATGGTCAACACCGCCGAAGCCGATATCGTATGCCCAACCGTCTCCGCCGAATATCCATACAGATTTCTTTGAAAGGTATTCGCTGTTGGCAAGAATGTCATTCTTTGTTGCACAATCGCAGTCAAGACCGCTCAAAGCCTCAACAAGTGCCTTAGAAGCGGTGGCATTCTTATCACCGTCTTCAAGTGTTGCAAGGTAGTCGTTAGCAGCCGCAATTACATTTTCAGGTGCCTTGCCTTCCGCAACAATCGACTTAACATCATCAATAAGACGGTTTCTTATTGCCTTTTGACCTAAGTACATACCAAAGCCGTGCTCTGCGTTGTCTTCAAACAATGAGTTTGCCCAAGCAGGACCGTGGCCTTCGGCATTTGTGGTGTAAGGTGATGTAGCAGCAGGACCGCCCCAGATTGACGAACAACCTGTAGCGTTAGAAATATACATTCTGTCACCGAAAAGCTGTGTTATAAGACGAGCGTATGAAGTCTCGGCACAGCCTGCACAAGAGCCCGAGAACTCGAGCAACGGTTTCTTGAACTGTGAAGAAATGAGGTTAGCGCTCGAAGCAATTCCCTCTTTTTCGGTAACATTTGCAACACAGTAATCAAAGCTCTTCTGCTGCTCAAGCTGTGATTCCTGAGATACCATTTTAAGTGAAGATGTGGGGCATACGCCTACGCAAACGCCGCAACCCATACAGTCAAGCGGAGAAATTGTAAGTGCAAATGAATAGCCCTTGTTTGTAACAAGCTTTTCTTTTGTTGCTATCTTAATGTCAGCAGGAGCCGCTGCCTTTTCATCGGCAGAAAGTGCAAACGGACGGATAGTAGCATGCGGACATACAAATGCGCACTTGTTACAACCGATACAGGTTTCGTTGTTCCATTCGGGAACCATAACTGCAACGCCGCGCTTTTCATAAGCAGACGCGCCCTGTTCAAATGTACCGTCGGCATGATCTGTAAATGCAGATACAGGAAGGTCATAGCCGTTCATAAGGCCTACCGGCTTCATAATGCCGTCAACCATCTTAACAAGCTTTTCTTTACCTTCGGAAGCCGCCTTAGCCTTATCGTCGGAAGCGTTAGCCCACTCAGCCGGAACATCTATCTTAACATAAGCGTTAGCGCCTGCGTCGATAGCCTTTTCGTTCATTTCAACTATCTCTTTGCCCTTCTTCATAAACTTCTGGGCTTTTTCCTTCATATAGCCGATAGCCTCAGCCTCGGGAAGAACCTTTGAAAGCGAGAAGAAAGCAGACTGCAAAACGGTGTTGGTACGCTTGCCGAGACCGATTTCAGCCGCAATGTCAATAGCGTTAACGGTGTAAAGCTGAATGTTATTCTTAGCAATATAGCGCTTAGCCTCAGCCGGCATATGGTGGTTAAGCTCATCCATATTCCACTGGCAGTTAATAAGGAATACACCGCCGGGCTTAACGTCATTAACCATCTTGTAGCCCTTTGTTACATAAGACGGGTTGTGGCAGGCAACAAAGTCAGCCTTGTTTATGTAATAGGGGCTCTTAATCGGCTTATCGCCGAAACGCAGGTGAGAAATGGTAATACCGCCGGTCTTCTTCGAGTCATACTGGAAGTAAGCCTGAACGTATTTATCGGTATGGTCGCCGATAATCTTAATAGAGTCTTTGTTAGCACCAACGGTACCGTCGCCGCCGAGACCCCAGAACTTACATTCAATAGTGCCCTCTGCCGCGGTGTTCGGAGCTTCCTCCTCGGGGAGAGAAAGGTTGGTAACATCATCGTTAATACCGATGGTGAAGTTGTGCTTAGGCTCTGCCTTATCAAGCTCCTTGTAAATTGCAAAAATGCTTGAAGGCGGCGTGTCCTTAGAGCCGAGACCGTATCTGCCGCCTACAACAGCGTCAATATGTCTGCCTTCTTCTGCAAGAGCGGCAACAACATCAAGATAAAGCGGTTCGCCCAAAGCGCCGGGTTCTTTGGTTCTGTCAAGCACTGCGATTTTCTTAACGGTGGACGGAATAGCCGCAACCAGCTTATCCGCTTTGAAAGGACGGTAAAGACGTACCTTTACAAGACCTACCTTTTCGCCCTTTGCGGTTAAGTAATCAATAACCTCTTCCGCAACGTCGCAGATAGAGCCCATAGCCACAATAACCTTTTCGGCATCGGGTGCGCCGTAGTAGTTAAAGAGCTTGTAATCGGTGCCGATCTTCTCGTTGATCTTGTCCATATACTTCTCAACGATACCGGGTATAGCGTCATAATACTTATTGCATGCCTCGCGGTGCTGGAAGAAAATATCTCCGTTTTCGTGAGAGCCGCGCATTACGGGGTGCTCAGGGTTTAAAGCGCGCTTTCTGAACGCCTCAACCGCGTCCATATCGCACATTTCTTTAAGATCTTCGTAATCCCAGATCTGAATTTTCTGAATTTCGTGTGAGGTTCTGAAGCCGTCAAAGAAGTTGATAAACGGAACTCTGCCCTCAATAGATGCTAAGTGAGCAACAGGACCTAAGTCCATAACCTCCTGCGGGTTGGTTTCGGCAAGCATTGCAAAGCCGGTCTGACGACATGCGTAAACGTCCGAATGATCGCCGAAAATGTTAAGCGCATGGCTTGCTACACAACGGGCTGATACGTGGAATACGCAGGGCAATAATTCGCCGGCGATTTTATACATATTAGGAATCATCAAAAGAAGACCCTGTGAAGCGGTAAATGTGGTGGTAAGAGCACCGGCAGCGAGCGAGCCGTGAACTGTACCTGCAGCACCTGCTTCGGACTGCATTTCAACAACATTAACCTTTGTACCGAAAATATTTTTGAGTCCCTGTGCCGACCACTGGTCAACATAGTCTGCCATAGGGCTGGACGGGGTAATCGGGTAAATACCCGCAACCTCGGTAAACGCATAAGCAACATGAGCTGCGGCGTTATTACCGTCCATGGTTTTAAACTTTCTTGCCATGTAAAAATTCCTCCAAAAAATTTTATTTAAGAGGCTGCACAACCTAAACAGTCTCATACGGATATATATTACCACTTTTAAACTTAAAAGTAAAGTAATAAATTATATTTTTTTGACGCAAAATGCGATTTTTCAAAAGATTGACTTGCAGACACATATATGATAAAATATTTAAGTACAAGTTATAAAGGGAGTGTTGTTTTTGGAAAAGCTTGTCAGCGTTTTTATAAATGCTTATAATTCGGAAGAATTCATCTTGGAAACCGTAAATTCGGTACTAAACCAAACATATAAAAACATTCAGCTTATAGTAATTGACGACTGCTCTACCGATAATACCTACGAGTTATTAAAAACGGTAAATGATGAACGTTTGGAATTATATAAAAACGACATCAATATGGGTATTTCTTACACCTGTAACCGCGGTATTTCCGCTTGCCGCGGCGAATATATTGGACATACCGATTCTGACGATGTATGGGTCCCTGACAAAATAGAAAAGCAACTCCGCTTCCTTGAAGAAAATCCCGAGTACGGCGCATGCTTTTCTCATGCAGATATTATCGACTCAAACGGTAATTTTTGTAACGATTCAGAATTAAAAACTATTTATGCCATGCACAATCTGCCACAGTCTGAAATGTTCAGATACTTTATCGAAAATCCAAATCGCCTTTGCCATTCAGCAGTTTTGGCAAAAGCAAGCATTGTTAAAAAAATCGGTTGGCACAAATTGTCAACACGTTATTTGCACGATTTTGATTATTGGCTGCGCATGATAACACTTTGCAATATATACATCTTACAAGAACCCCTTACTTTCGTAAGAACGCACGAGGGCAGTAACAGTTCTATGAATGAAAAAAAGTGGATAGCGCATGACAATGAATTGCTGTACATCTTGGACAGCGCAATAGAAAACTGCCCGGATCAACTGTTTTTAAGTGCATTTGAAGACAAATTGCGTATTCAAGGCGAGCACACTCACGAAGAAGTCGAGCTTGAAAAAGCATTTTATTCAATAGACAATATATACCGTTTTAAAGATAATCCCATACTCGGCATAAACCGTTTTACAAGATTGTTCGACCGTGATAAAAAGTATATTCAACTTGCGATAGACAGGTTTGATTTTAAGCCTAAAGACCTATACGGTCTTCAGACAAACAGGCTTTATTCAGATACAAATCTTATCAATAATCAACGAAACATAATTGACAATCAAAAGAATATTTGGATAGCAACAGCAAATTCAGGTGTTTATATCGCGTATAAAGAAAAAAAGATCTTTACCAATTACCCGATGAAATCTTCATTGGAGCCATATCAAAACTTAAAAGTGAATG
>ERZ780207.2334-NODE-2334-length-13902-cov-14.843504_pt1 | contig 13902 bp, 16 predicted proteins | sample MGYA00510977_ERZ780207 | MGnify/ENA primary metagenome ERZ780207 (study PRJEB29588, sample SAMEA2151383) | human gut metagenome | biome: human gut; feature: human-associated habitat; material: faeces | place: Denmark | collected 2008/2010 ... | reverse complement strand
CGACGCCCCGGCGTCTCCGTGCAAGCCGGGGCGCGTCAGTGGCCCGGGGCGCGTTGGGCTAACGCGCCGCACGGAAAAGGGTCAAAAAAAAAAAATCAATTTTTACTTGACAAATTCTTGCAGACGTGCTATAATGCACAGTGAAGTGCTATAATGCACAGTGAAAGGGAGGTGTTAACCTTGGAAATTAAAATGAAAGCAACCATGATAAAGCCTGGAGTAAAATATCCGGCACGGCCTGATACTGGGCTTAGGCGCGTATGGATCGAAGAGAAGAGAGCGGGTACTTATGTGGTACGTGGAGAATGTGGAGGAAAGCCGAATCTTGACGGAGATATTATAAATGACAGATTGCGGGAAATCGGACTTTGCTTCAATCCGTCCTTTGAAGTCGTAGTTTGCTTTTCCATTGGCTTGGGTAAGGCAAGAGAAGCTGTATTCTCGCTGATGGAGGAATAAGGTATGGAGCTTTCAGAGCTGATAGCCTTAAAAAATAAGGCTTCAAACAGTCCGCGAAATTTAACAGAGGCCTTGCATTATCTCAAAAGCAATCCGGGATCTCACATCGTCATAAATCAATATGTGAGCATCCGGAGGAGTAGGGTAGTTGACCGGGTGACGGGAAGGGCGAGTGACACTGTTGATATATGGTGCCATGTCAGCCCATGCCGCAGGCACGCGTGGCTTCCCGCTGAGACGTCAGACGGGGAGATAGTGCGCATATGTATATCCTTGATCACAGAATGCCTTGACGAGGCTAAAAACCGCATTGTGGAAGATCTGGCACGTGGGTGCTTTGAATTCTACGGAAATTAACGTGGAGGTGATGGCCATGTCCAAAATAGAAAATGATAGGGCTATCACTTATGTGAACTTCCGGAAAGAGGCGAAATACCACTACGGAGTTAAACAAGAGGAATTCGGGAAGATGACAGAATGCCTGGATCCTTCCAAGATGGCGAAGCATAAGACCTTGCGCTCTGAATGGAGACGACCCGGCACATGGTTACTCATCAGAGAGGGGGACTATGACAGCCTCGCCATCAATGAGGGCGGGAGGTTCCACATATACACCTGCAATCAGTTTGATGACGAGAAGAACAACGGACTGTATAGACACGTTGGGCAGGATAGCCGAAAACTGGTTGATTCCCTCATGATGGAGCAATACGGCGTTGACATCAAGCAGGCTTACGGGACGTGCCCGCGGGCTATGAAGGACTTCGTGCCAAAACCGGTATACTACATCGACACAAGGTACAGTGACGTAACACAGCGGAACGTTTGGCTGGAGGACTATTCAAGCAATTATCCGGCTATGGGGTGCGGGAACCTTCCAACATGGGAAGGTCATATAGAGGTTGACGGAGAAGCGGAGCCCACGGAGGAATTCCCATATGCATACTACGTTGGAACGAACCAATATGCAGAACTTGGGCGCGTGGATAGCAGGAAGTGGTCAGAGTATGGAGCAGCTGCTGACAATGTGGTGTCTCGCATGATACCAGGAAAACCAGCCAAAACAATACTATGCAAGGCATCCCCTTATACAATGACACAGATCTGGCAGACTCTGTACCGGAGGAAGAAGGAGGGAGATCCTGACGCTAAAATAGCGATGGTGTCAACAATTGGGACGCTGCATCCAGATCGTGCAAAATTCCCGGCGCAGTACCACGTTGCGGCAACTATCATTTCACGGGCAGTCCAGCAGCACTTGGACATGTACAAGCGAATGACTGAAGATGGTGCTATCGTATACCAGATGGTCGTTGACAGCTTCATCTATACCCCCGGATCTGTCCGAGGGTATGGAAGCCGTTCCAAAACTCTGGGCGGACTATTCACAGAAATATCTGGGCTTAAGTACGACCAGACAAACGCTATAAATCAATATGTATTTTGGAACAAGGACGGATCCACGGCCATGGTTAAGCATGGAGCGCTTGTTTGCACTGAGGAAGAATTCGAAAAAAATTTAGACGAAATCAGGAAGAAACAGCGGGCGGAAGTCCGCGAGAGATGGAGGGTATAATGGCCAGACGTAAGGTTATAAGCCGAGGATTCCAGCTTTCAGTATCAGAGCTCGACGACTTCTACAGTGACTATAAAAGTATACGTCCTGAATCTACAATGAGCAAGAAGCAATTTGCAAAGCGCGTTGAGCAGTCATACAATTATTTCTCCAGACTGTACGATCAGGAAAAAAGCAAAGGGCGCGCGCTCTATGTTAAGGACAGCCCAGCGTCTTATACTAACCAGTATTTGAATTATATATCTATGGGGAATTCAAAAGATATAGCCAAACAGAGAATACGCGCGCATATTCAAACTACTTACGCGGAGGCGCGAGAACTCAAGAAGCGCGGGACGACTTTTGTAAAAAAAGCAAAACGTGAGCAGATGACAAGAGAGAGGGAACAAAACAAGGAACTTAAAGAGATTGAAAAGAGATATGGTAAAGAAAGCGATAAATATTTGAGTAAACGTAAAGAGTACGAAGAACAACGGTCAGAATTCGGAATTCTTATTGGTGCGTTTACTCAGACTCTGAATGTCTATTTTATCGTCAGCCTTGACCGCAAGAAACGGTGGGATATAATTATAAATACTCTAAGCGGATTAGGATATGACGGAAGCGAGCTATTCAAAGGAGCGAGGGCATTGTACTATGAAAGCGTCAGGAAGGGCGGCTGAACGCAGAAGGAAGGCAGAGGAGGAAACCAGGAACCGAAGAGCACAGAAAAAACGGGCGCTCGCGCGGTTCGTCTGCCTCCGGAGCCAACGAGGGAATACATGGGCAATATTCCATGTGATATGCGGCGGTCGAATGACTGGAAAGAGCTATGCCGTGGCACAGATGATCTGTTCCGAAAAAGAAAAGCGCGGGGAAAATGTCAAGATATACTGGATGCGAATATCCCCTACATCATGCAAGGCGCTTCTCGCCAGAGATGCCGAGGAATTGATAGATCCAGATTTGCAGAGAAAATATAAATTACGCTTGACAACAAGGGGGAATGCGGTATATAATGATGGCGAGAAGTTCTGCGGAGTATATCCGCTTGCCTCATTCGGAAAGGACAAGGGCGTCGCACACTTCGACAAGGACTTCAAAGGGAAATATATACTGATTCTGGACGAATTCCAGCTTGAAATCGGAGAGAAGAGGACATCGTTTGATATTCTCTACAATTTCATCGGGATGTGCGAAAACTTCTGTCGGACAAGGAAGCACGGCGTGGAAGTCTGGCTTCTGGGCAATACGCTAGAAGAGGCAAGCACAATACTAAAGGCGTTCAATTTCTTGCCGGAAAAATTCGGCAGATTCTATTTGAGGAGCAAGCGGTGCGTGATTGATAACCTGGAGCCGACGGAAGAATACCTTGCCGACCGGAAAGGATCCATTGCAGATATTCTGGGCGGCGGGGAGATGTCGAACTACACAAACGAGCTTACCAAAGACCGGCAATTGCTTTTCAAAGGGCGAACCGTTAAGCCGACCGGAATTGTCAAGTTTTCGACCAGCAAGCAAGATTGGTACACACTATGGGACGGGGCAGTTCTAAAACGCTATAAGAATGAATCCTTGCCAAAAGAGGCGGACTTCTGCATGCGTCCTTACATAGATACATATTATAGCCTGGAAAGAAGGCAGGCAATAATAGATCTATATGATGCCCGCGCTCTGAAATTTGACAGCTTGATAACACAAGCATATTTCACGGACGCGTTAAAAATGGTTAGAACTCGTTAAGAGTTTTAACGGCGCGGTGGCGCCGGCTTATATCTCGGACAATCAGCGAATCTCGGAGTCGCACCGAAGAGGTGCCGAGCGCTGAGGCGTGATGCACGCGCCAGTCCGTCAAGTCGGGGTGCCCCTGAGCGTCTATATAAAATTCTATACAGGAGGTAGGAAAGATGCCGGACGAAGAAGTCATTCAGGACAACGCCCAAGACTACATCGCAGAGATCCAGAAACTGAAAGAATCCACGGTTTCGAAAGAGCAGTACCAGAAGCTGCTCGAGGACAACAAAAGACTCATTCAATCCCTTGCAAGCGGAGAGAGAGGAGAAGCGGAAGGCGCGAGTGCAGGCGCAACGATGGAGGAGCTTCGCAAGAAACTTTCAAATCCGGAAGACATGACGAATCTTGAATACGTCACTACGGCGCTCGAACTCAGGGAGAAGATCATGGAATCCGGAGGGGATGATCCGTTCCTGCCGAACGGTACACATGCACGCGCCACTGCTGCGGACAGAGAAGCTGCCGAGAGAGTGGCGGCAGTGATGCAGGAATGCGTGGATGCGGCAGACGGAAACGACGGCGTATTCACAGCGCAACTCATGGCGCGGACGTATGATCCGCAGATCAGAAGATAAGGGGGTATAAAAATGCCTGTAAATTTCAATGGCCAGCTCGGCGCGAATGAGATTTTCGCGGCGATTTACAACATGATCATTTCTCAGGAGGTTTTCGCGGATAATATCAGCGGAACCGGTTCCACTCTTGTGGACATGTCCAGAGTGGACGGCGGGCTTTATGGAGACCGGAAGCTGTACTATGCAACCGACGTGCTGAAGTCCTACGCCTGGACGAATGACGCCATGGCAGGGAATCTGCTGGAGACGCACAGACCGCCTTCTCCGAAATGTCAGGTGATCAAGCTTGACGTCTTCCGGCAGATCGCATTGACAACTGACGAGTATATGTCCAAGAGAGCCTGGAGCACCGAGGGGGCATTCAGCAGCTTTGCGTCGGTCATGATGGGGTGGATTGGGGAGACAAAGAAGATCTACGATGCGACCACATACAATGCCTTTATCGGTACGATTGAAAGCGCCGTTGGCAAGCAGACGCAGACGGTCGATGTGACCTCGGCAGTCGGAGCAGAGACCGGAGAGGACGCCGCCAGAATCGAAGGCGCCGTAATCGGTGAGATGATCGCCAACCTGCTGGTTGACCTTCAGGACACCACGTACTCGTTCAATGACTACGGGTTCATGAGGAGCCTGAGCGCAAGCGACCTTGTGTTCATCTGGTCGGCTAAAGCCGTATCGAGGATCGAACACCGAGACCTGCCGACGATCTACCACAAGGACATCGTGGAAAGACTGGGCGAGTTTGTGCTGCCGTCCCGGTTCTTCGGGAGGGTAAACAACGATGCAACGAAGGGAACCGAAGACGGTAAGGTAAGATCCTTGATTGAGCAGGAGATCGGATCAAACCACTACTTCGCCGGGGATAGTATCAAAACGACAGACAATGCCCCTGCCAAGACTTCCTACACGGAGGATGATACAATCCTGTTCAAGGTCATGCACCGGCGCTCCGTTCCGTATATGTCGGCTTTCGAGGTTGGCACCTCGTTCTACAACCCGCAGGCGCTTCTTACAAACCAGTATCTGACCTGGGGGCACAATACCCTTGACTACCTCGCCAACTACCCGATGATAACTATCAGGAAGGCATAATGGCATATCTGACCGTTCTTGCTGGCTGCCTGAACTATCAAAACCGTATCGTCCTTTCCTCGCTAACCGAAAGCACATACACTCAGAGGGCAGCCAGCTTCAAACGGTTTGAGGGAATCAATTTCAATCCTGCAGATGGTGTCGAAACATCGCAAGTCCTGAACCTCGGTGAAGGATTCGAGCCGGACTATCTGTTGATCACGGATGCGGCGTATTATGTCCAGCAGCGCTGGTATGTGATGGAAAGCAGCCGCAACCTTTCCGGACAGTATAGCCTCCGACTTCGGCGTGACGTCCTGGCGGACTTCTACCCGGAAATCGGAAGATCCTATTTGAAGATTGAGCGCGGATGGTGTCCCGCTGCGTCAACTCTGATTTTCAATCCGGAAGGAAACAGTTTTTCCCAGATCAAGACAGGGGAAATCCCCATTAAGGACTATACGCAGTCCCGATGGTATGTCGGATATCTTGCCGGAAATGCATTTGAAAACGGAAATATATCTATAACAATCGATGATTCCACAAAGCGGGAATACGATGAGAGCTATGAAGATATAGACGCTGCCAAATCGGCATATCCTGGAAGCGCTGAAACTGCCGCCGGAGCTTCAAACATGCTGCAGGAATATAAAATAAGGCAGCTAAATATTCCGTTGTATGACGTCGTTCCGGTTCAAACGCCGCCTCCCAAGACGAGCAGGCACACATATTCCGTAAACATAGGATCATATTCTTCTACATATAAAACTGGAGAAGGATTCAGGCCAGATTATCAAATCATACCTTCCATTATAGCAAGTAATTCGTTTGATATTCTGAATGGAACACTTTACGCAGCATTTGATGCAGAAGAGTTAGAAAAAGCCCTTCTTGACGACGTGCTCGTAATGACAACGACTCCAAAAGTAAACTACGAAAAGACCGCAAAGTCAAATGGAAAGGTAATACGAGTAGGATCCGGGAATGTAGGATCTGGGAATTATGAATACTACCAGTTGAATGTATACGAGGTCTCGCTTCAAAACGGAGAGGCTGAAACGAGTAGAGACAGAGGCGGACACGGATATATAAATGGAGTATTGGATGGTGTACCATATGTCCAAAAGACTACATACGACCAAGTTTTGGAACAAATTCCGGATTTTGAATACTCATTTTCTTACACCGCAAAAATAGTGAAAGCGGTATGGACTCAGATCTCAGCTCCTGCGAATATTGAAATCCAAAACCAAGTGGTTAAAGCCGGAGATGCCCCATATTATGTCTTCGCAATTCCGCGTGATGTTCTCAATGTGCAACATCCGGACAAAAACAAGCCGGGCGAAAACATAACTGAAAAGCTGGTAGATACTTCGCTTGCTGATGACCTCGTATATTCCATGATACGGCAACTCGGGGAAAAGATATACGATATGCAGGCATTGCCATACTTTCCGGGTGGTCATGATTTGGAGCTAGAAACCGGCGGAGTAAGTCTGCCAAATACAGACTATTACACCGATGTCACAGTTGGAGAGAGACATACAATAATTTGCTGGATTCCCTCCATATCCTGCGACAAGGGCGCTATAACAAGCGGAATTGATGCGCTAAGCGACATTAAGTTGGATAACGAGACACGGTTTGTCAGGCTTGCATCGCCAAACTATGCGAGTTTGTATGACTTCTCTGTCGCCAAAAACAGAGGGGTGACTGGCTGGGCAATTACAATGACGGTAAGACCGTATCAGCCATACATACACGTGGCGCCAATATGGGGCGGTATGTACTCACCAATGTATCAGTACGATCCAAAGGGGCTTATACTTGGTGGGAACTATTCCGTCGATATAGTGTCCAGCGCGTGGACTTCATACGAAATCGCCAATAAAAATTACCAGCTTATTTTTGACCGAAACGTGCAGACGCTGGATCTGCAGCAGTCTATCGAACGGAATCGAGATATCCGGGATATGGTATCAGGCTTGGTCAATGCAGGAATGGCCACTGCCGGATCCTACGCATCAGGCGGAGCTAAGGGGGCAGTGATATCTGCAGCTAAATCTGCAGGGGGTCTGATCGGCTCTGCATTGTCTATACAGGAGTCCGAGCAGCTCCGGCAGAATGCACGGGACAGCATGATGGACATGCAGTCCTACAACCTGGGGAATATACGAGCCAGACCGGACACGCTGACCAAGGTTTCAAGCATAAACAGACAGAATAAGGGATGGCCGGTTGCGGAGATCTACACAGCACCTCAGAACGAAGTGGATGCATACATAGCCTTGCGTAAGTATGCGGGCATGACCGTTGGAGTCATTGGACGCCTGAACGAATACCTGCGGGAAAATCCGTATAAGTACAGGTACATCAGAGCGCAGGTACTAAGACTGAGCGCGGAGGTTGACACGCACATGGCGCAGGTCATCAATGCCGAGCTATCCGGCGGGTGCTATTTCTACAACGAAGGAGGGGAGGAGTAAATGGGAGTGCCCTATTTGCCGAACATAGAGCCGATCATTGCGGCCGGGATAAATCCGAAAACAGGATTGCCTATCGCATTTTCCGCCAATTCCCAATCGGCTCTTAAAAGCGGAATAAGGCGTCAGCTTGGATTCATGGACGAACAGGACGCCACAAGGCGCTACCTGAGCGATGGACTGCCGGAAGGGCTAAACAATGAGCTTGTAGAACGCGTTCTATACTACACGGGGCAAGCGATCCTATTCCGGAGGTATGGAACAGCATACATACTTCCGTATGCTCTGGATGGGAATATTGATGTGTACGGGCGATTCCGAGGGGTAACTCCTCTGCCGTTCCGTGGTGGCGTATCGTCCAGCGGGAAGAAGGGATCGAAAGAGAGGATCACGCCGTGGATCTCCGGGCTCAAGCTGATACCGGTATATGCGGGGGAAGAGATTCCCCCGAACGCAGACCCGGAAAGCCTCTGCGTCATTATTAGGGACTATATAGAGCCCGGCTCAGAGCTCATAACTCCGCGATACCTGCTTATGTCCCCGCTTCTTGATTGCATGTCGGACATCATACCGTTTGCCAGAACTGCCTTGCAGAACTCTACCGGCATTCAGGGCATGCGCGTGAACAATGAAGGAGAAAGCAGTAATGTCATTGCGGCAAACTCCACGACAAGACGCGCTGCCATCAATGGAGACCGATTTGTCCCCATTGTAGGCGCTATGGACTTTCAGGATCTCGCGTCAGGAAACGCCGGCAGCGTGATTGACTTCATGCAGATGTATACATCTCTTGATAACTACAGACTTTCCCTGCACGGCATCAGAAATGAGGGTGCGTTCGTTAAGAAGGCACATATGCTGGAGGGGGAGCAGGAAATGTTAGGCGGCGCGACCGGTCTTGTCCTGGAGGACGGCCTGATTCAAAGAAAGACTTCATGGGATCTGGCAAATCAGATCTTCGGATGGAATGTGTCCGTCCGGATAAATGATGATGCCATGCCTGATCCGGACAAATCAGAAGAGGAAAGCGAGGAACCGGAAAATGAATTGTGATTTGACGCTTTGGTGCTCTGATCTATACGGAAGCTTCCGGACCAGAACCTTTTCCGAGATCTGGCCATCCTATAAAGAATGGGCGGAGGACTGGGACGCTTGCGAGCTTCCCCTGGCTACCCAGATAGGGGACAGCCAAAATTCAATGGTGGTCGCCTTGTACTGGTTGCTATTCGGAAGATACGCCAACAGCCACTTGGCAGCGTCTGATGAACTCCAGGGTAAATACCGGATATTCTCGGTCGCGTACCAATATGGCGGCGCGTGGTCTAAGAGGGTAGAGCTCCAGGACAAGATCCGGGCGCTTTCCCTGGAAGATCTGAAGCGCGGCACGTCCATGATCTACAACGAGGCGGCCAACCCATCAACAGAGCCAACAACTGACACCATAGACGAGCTGACGTACATAAACACTCAGAGAACCGCCAAGTCAAAAAGAGATGATGCGGCAGCCTATGAAGCACAGCTGGAAATTCTGAGAACGGATGTGACGGAGCCGTTCATCTCAAAATTTGCGGACTGCTTCATAAAAATTACCTACCCCGAAGAACCGCTTATTTACCCGGATGTTCCGGGATATGGAGGATAAAACATGGAATTCTTTCAGCAGATGATGCCCTACCTGGTAGCTATTCTCTCCGCTGTATGCTCCTACCTGATCTCCAAAATCAGGACTGAGGAGCTTTCCCATGAGATCAAGACGATTCAGGAGTACCTGGACACGTCCGACAATGAGTATTTCATCAACTGCCCGCAGTGCCAGTATAAAATCAAGCTGGGGGAAGTGCGGATCCACGCAGAAAAGAAGGAGGGGGAAAATAAATGATTTTCGACAGATTTTACGGGCGAAACCTGCAGCAGCAGGTCATGTACCTGACTTGGATTGCTGGTCAGGAAACGGACGTCGTAAAATCCATTGTAGGGAGAGTGGACGCGGCGGGCGGATTGCCTGCCGCTTCTCTCTATGCGAATGGATCAACATTTGCCGTCGGTCAGGAACCGCCATACACCTACTACGTGGCTATCGATGGAATGTGGGTAAATCTCGGAGTTTTCCCGCTTGCGGGATCTCCGGGATCTCCGGGCGAGAACGGTAGATCTATGTTTGTCTCCTCGTTCTCCCCTTCCCCCGCTTCCATTGGGCAATCCTACCATGTCCCGCTTTCAAGTTTCAATGGAGATCCCGCCGTGAATGACCTTGTGCTGCTTTCCGGCAGGTGGCTTTCCATCGTCACAGCTCTGACCACACCCTATGCAACGGCTCTGATATATGCCGACCTGCAGGGCGCACAAGGAGAAACAGGAGAAGGCATTGACACCATCGAAAAGATGGAAACGCCGTACACCATCGACAGCATAACGTACAGCATCGAGGACGGCTTGAAGATCTACGGACACGGGAGGATAAACGGGGCAGACACATATGAGCAGGTTCTGACAATCCCTATCAGAGCCGGAGAAAATATCATAATTGACGCCAGTTCTGACAACAAGGAGCTTGTCATATCCTCAAAAGCAGCAGCGGCTGACAAGTGGACGGAGGAGGAAATAAGTCTCCTTGAGACCGTGTTCCAAACTATCGCCTATACAAGCGAGAGCGCCGGACAGACCGCCGCAGACGAGCTTATAGCCGCGCTGAGAGCCGGAGCGAAGGTTACCGGTATAACAGCCACGGCAGTGTCAAAAACGCGCTACGTCGGAGATAGCCTAACTGCAGCGGATTTCAATGTGTACGCCATTTACAGCGACGGGACACAGCAGCTTGTGTCGTCCGGCTATACGGTGTCCCCGGAGGTCATCACGGCAACGTCCTTCACTGCTACAGTGACTTATAAGGCATTCACGGCGTCCGTCCCGATGACTGCCGAGGAGAACGTGGCAACCAGTATCGAAGTGGTTAGCTACACGCCGACCAAGACTCTGTACATTGGAGACACCATCTCCACATCCGGCTACTATACTTACGTCATCACATTTGCGCGCGGCAACAGCCAGACTATGACGGCATGGGAGCCTATCACGGTTTCCCCAACTACCTTTACCGGAGAATCAACGGAAACGACAGTAAGCTATGGATCCCTGTCCGACGCGTACACTATAACGGGAGCCAAGGCGAAGCCCGCGCCTACTACGCTTTCAGTGACTTATACAGGATCTACAAGCGTCGGAACAGTGGTGACGGCTGATAATTGGTCGTACACGGTTAAAGACCAGTACGATCAGAATATGGACGTTACAGGAATTCTTCAATGTGTCCCGTTCGGGAATGCGCTTGTCGAAGGAAATAATACATTCGGTCTTTCCCTCTTCCTCGAATCGGCTACACTTAGGACTGAGGCGGTTGTGGTTGGAATTCCAAGCGGCGCCACATCATCCAGCGGTACGGCGCAAGGCACCGGCGGCAATACATTCTCCAACATCGTACAAGACAACGCCGTCACAAATCCTACATCAATCACATTTACCAGTCAAAACGAAACACAACCGAGCGGCGGTGCCAACTTATGCTACAAGGTAATTCTTACCAAAGAAGGCGATAATTGGACAATGGCGTTTTACCGGTTTTCGGCCAAAGAAACACCATATCCCGGTGCAACAGCCAACCCCTATGCTACCGTCACAATCTCCGAGGGTATCGTAACAGCCGTAAGACTACCCAAATTCCAATTCTCTGATACACTTGCTGTTAACTCTTACACAGTCAATGGCTACACATACACAATGGAGGTGTCGTCGTGATTTATGGAAAATCCGGAAACCAGCTCACATCCATTTACGACCATATGGGCGGAATAGCGCCGTCTTCTTATAATAAGAACGGCGAACAGGTATTTCCGGACAGCACCGGCATATCATGGTCTGATGTTAAGTGGGTATGCGTTGGGGACAGCCTGACAGATCCAACAATAAACGCAACCTATAAATACCATGCAGTGATAGCCCATGACGTAAGCCTCGGAAGGCTTACTGTACTTGGAAAGGGAGGAACCGGGTATTGGAGAAGATCTGATAGCAACCAGTGCTTCTATCAAAGAATGGAGGGAAACATACCAGCTGATACAAACCTGATAACGATTTTTGGAAGCGTGAATGACTGGCAATGGAAGAGCGGAGGTATAACCATTGGGACGGTTGATGACACTCTCGAATCCGGGACATATGCTGGATACGTTGACCAAGCAATCAAGGTTGCGAAAGAACAGGCACCGAGCGCGCATATTATAATCATTGGCACACCTTATTTCACTCAAAATGTAAATAGTCCGAACTGGCGACAGGCAACCGCCATGAACAAAGCCAAAGCGGACAAGTACGGAATTCCATTCTATGATATGTTCGCCTCGCGGGCGGTGTGCAAGCCTTCCAATCCAGACTATGGAAAGTATGTTTTCCTATTCAATTACACTTTCAACACGAGAAGCAAGGTAGAAGGGCTGAACTATGCAAAGACGGTTGGGGATGCGTTCGCGGGAGTTTACGACATGACAGCAGCTCCAAGGCATCCGAATAACGCATACCACCACGACTACATAGCGCCGCTTTTTGCGAACTATATAGCGGAAGTGATGGGGATTGACAAGAGCACCATTCCGGAAAATCTCCGAATCGGAGAAAATGAGACAACTGATTTTCTGGATGATTTCCCCCAGTGTGTAAGCCTTCAAATCAAGGCACAGGGCACCTTCTCGGCTGGAGCTTCAATAACGCCCCAAGACTTCGAGATAAAGACGGTGTGGGATGATGGGAGCATCTATGACTATTGGTCGGCTCACAATGCAGCAATCGGGACAAGTGTCATTGACGCAAACAATGTGTATATTTCCCTTTCAAATACTGCTGCAGGGGAAGAAGCCGTAACACTGGGAGAAGGTGAAAACACCGTTTTCATTTTGTACGGGTCAAATAGTCCGTATTATTCCACTAAAGCAAGTACAAAAATAATAGTTTGAAAAGAAGCCGGCGAGATCTCGCCGGCTTCTTTTATTGCGCATAATCACAAGTGACTTCCCCAGTCTTCATAACGTAGACCATATCGCCGCGGTTGGTTCTGAAAATGGTGTACTTCATCATGGCGCCTTTCCTGATCAAACAAGCTTCAGGCTTGTATGTCGGTTCCGAGCCGCCCCCCGCCAGCATGGCGGCAGTTTTTGCGTCCGGAGCAAATATCATCCTTTTAGTCCCGGCATATTCAACTTCGTATACATTCAGTTTCATGTCAGCTCCTTTCAAATCCCCTTGATATATCGATCGTGCTTGAGCTGTACAGACTCCAAACAGTGCTATTTGGAATCCATACGATCTTGAGATAACTATCTCCAGGCTTAATATAGCCGCTTCTGGTCATTTTCCAAGAATAGTAAGGCTCGATTGAATCAGCTATAGCTGCCATCACTTTCCCGGTCTGAATATTCCGAATCCTTACCAGTTCCATATTTCCATAACTCCTCCATATTTGCTCCATGTTTGCTCCATGTTTCCCGCCTATTTCCCGACGGGTGGGGAATCTCCGGGAAAATCACAGAATTGTGACGCGCTGCCAGAAATTGAATTCAGAATCATTCCGCCAGCGCAAGCTGTCCGCCTCGTCCTCGTCAATAAGCCCATCGTCCACCCAATCTTGAATCATGCGGCAGTTCCGTACATGTGCCGCTCGGTTATGGAGCCTGCCGTCTCTATCCCGCAGCGCTTCATACATGCCACCTATAAGCCCCTGGCGCGCTTTTCGTGCCTTCTCCTCGTTAAGCTCAATAATCATCAGTCGCTCACCTCCTCAAACGCCCTGCGGCAAATTTCCGCCTCAGCGCTTATATTATAGCACAGTTCCGGGAATTTGTCAATAGTTTTTGAAAAAAAAATGAAAAAAAATAATATAAAATAGTAAGGCGCAGGGCGCCAGACTTACAGCCACAGC
>ERZ780207.2332-NODE-2332-length-13922-cov-3.494772_pt1 | contig 13922 bp, 10 predicted proteins | sample MGYA00510977_ERZ780207 | MGnify/ENA primary metagenome ERZ780207 (study PRJEB29588, sample SAMEA2151383) | human gut metagenome | biome: human gut; feature: human-associated habitat; material: faeces | place: Denmark | collected 2008/2010 ... | reverse complement strand
CAGGCGCGTCGCCGGCATGACGGCGGCGGACGGATCGCCGTCATCAGCTCGATCGCCGGCACGAAAGGTCTCGGATCGGCCCCGGCCTATTCGGCGACCAAGCGGATGCAGAACACCTACATCGACGCGCTGGCACAGCTTTCCCGCATGGAAAACTGCGGCATCCGCTTTACGGACATCCGCCCGGGATTCGTCGCAACGCCGCTGCTCTCCGGCGACGGCCGCTACCCGATGCTGATGCGCACGGAAAAGGTCGCGGCACGCATCATGCACGTACTGCGGCATCCCCGCCGCCGTGTGGTCATCGACCGCCGCTACGCCCTCATGGTCTTCTTCTGGAAGCTGATTCCGGAGTGGCTCTGGGAGCGGCTGAACATACGCAAGGACGACTGACCAGACAAGGCCCCGCAGAAAGATTTCCGCGGGGTTTTTCTTCGCAGGGGCGAAAAAATCACTACATTTGTTCCGCATGGCACGACAGCGACATACCCCCAAAGGGCGGCTTCTGATAACGGGAACGGTTCTGCTGATCCTGCTCGTGGTCTCCAAAGCCCGCCGGTTCGATGGGGAGAACACCTGGTTCTACTTCCTGTGGTACGGCCTGGGCCGCTGCTCGTGGCGGGCATCCTGACCGCCGGACGCACGATCAACGGCGTGGCCGTGCAGATGAGCGGCCGTATCGTCAGGCATATCAGCGAATACCATTACAGACTGTTACAGGTCGAGTTCGAGCGTTCGGAGGGGGTGCTGGACGCCTCGGTGCAATTCATGCGCGAGCGCACCGCGCCGACGGACGCCGAACTGCACGTGCTCGCGGCGACGCTGATGCGGATGGACCCCAAAGCCGGGTGCGTCTGGTTCGCTGAAGCCGGGGGCCGCACGATCCGCAGCTATCCGCGCGGAAAAACGCCCCGCACCACGGAGGCAGCCGGAGATTTCCGGCAGCGGCTCATCGCCGCAACGGACGGCGACTCGGTGCGCAGCCATGTGACCGGTTCGGGACGGATTCAGGTCTGGAGCATGGCCTGCCCGGTGACGGACCGCACGGGCCGCAGGCATATATGCGGCATTGATTTTCCGCTGCCCGAAATCTATACCTACATGACGCAGAGTCCGGCCAGCAGCGGATACGCCACGCTGTTCGATCCCGAAGGGGTGATCGTCTACCATCCCGACAGCCTCAAACTGGGCCGTCCGGCGAGCGACTCGACGGGACTGGCGGCATTCCGGAAGGTCGCGGCCACCGGACAGAGCGTCACCGTTCACGCGATCTCGGACTATCTCAACATCGACGAGGAGCGCATCTACTACCCCATTCAGCTGGGCGGACGCCGCTGGGTGGCGGGCATCGGCATCCCGCGGCTGGTCATCGAGCAGGAGATCGACGATTTTCATTTCTACACGGTTTTCGCCGCCGTGATCTCGGTGCTGTTCTTCGCCGTGCTGCTCGTCCTGGCACAACGCCGCTGGCGCCGCGAATACGATCTGCGCCGCCATTCGGAACGGGAGTCGGCACAGCTCCACCTGCAACAGCTGCTGGAGCAGATCGACCCCCACTTCCTGTTCAACTCGCTCAATTCGCTCTACGCGCTGATCCGCTGCAACCCCGATCAGGCCCGGGAGTTCACGCTAACCCTCTCGCGCGTCTACCGCCGGGTGCTGGAACGCCGCAAGCAGATACTCTCGACGCTCGCCGAGGAGATCGACTTCACGTGGCAGTACTACACGCTTCAGAAAATCCGCTTCGACGACCGCATCGAACTCACCTCGGCCATCGACCCCGCGCTGCGCAACTGGCGGATTCCCTCGATGAGCCTCCAGACGCTGGTCGAGAATGCCGTGAAGCACAACAGCATCACGGGCGGCAACCCGCTGCACATCCGCATCCGCACCGAGGGCGAAAGCTTCCTGATCGAGAACAACTACACGCCGCGCAGCGACGGCGACAAGGAGTCGCTCGGCATGGGACTGGAACGAATCCGCTCGGTATATCGGTTCTACACCGAAGAGAACATCTCGATTTCGGTCGGCGACGGAACCTTCCGGTGCCGTCTGCCGCTGCTGCCGCCCGAAAAGTAATCCGCCTGATTGAGGCATTCACTCCCCCGATCCGGGCATTCGCCCCCGATCGTTTTTCCGGTAAACATTTAAATTTTATTATTGCATCCTGCGGATTTTACCGATTCGCGCGATAACTGCAATAATAAACGATGAACAAGAGACGATTGATCGGGAGCATGCTTGCGCTGGCGACGCTCCTCCTGCTGACGGCCCCGACGGCCAAAGCGAAGGGCAAGCCGGGCCGCAAGTCGAAGAAAACCGAAGCCGCGGCCGAGAAGGCCGACACGACCAAAAAAGAGAAGAAAGGGTACGAAGAACTGCTGAAAGGCGCCGTGACCGACAAGGGCATGTTCGACGTGCACCGCAAGGGAACCGACTTCCTGTTCGAGATTCCCGACTCGCTGATGGGCCGCGACATACTGATCGTCAACAAGATTTCGGGCGTCCCCTACGCCCTGAACGACGCGGGCGTCAACAAAGGCATGGGCTACGGCGAGAAGATCGTGCGTTTCCGCAAGGATACCCTTTATAAAAAGGTATGGGTCATGACCTACGACCCGCGCATCACCTCGCCCGAAGGCGACCGCATCACCCGCTCCGTAAGGGACAACTACCGCGAAACGGCGATCGAGCAATTCCCGATCGATGCCTACGGCAAGGATTCGGCATCGGTGGTCATCAAGGTCAACAAGGTCTTCGACGGCAGCGAAAAGAGTTTCAACAACGTTTTCGGCTCCATCGGACTGCCCGGTTCGCCCAAGAAGGACCTTTCGAAGATCGAATCCGTCAAGTCGTTCCCCGAAAACATCATCGTCAAATCGCTCCTCTCGACCTCGCACACCGAGGAGGGCACGACGATCCCCCTGACCGTGGAGATCACCTCGAACCTGGTGCTGCTCGCCAGGGAGCCGATGCGACCGCGGTTCTCCGACGACCGCGTGGGCTATTTCGAGATCGGGCACCTCTACTTCAACGACGAACAGCAGAAGGCCGAGGAACGCGCGTTCATCAACCGCTGGCGGCTGGAGCCGAAACCCGAGGACGTGGAGCGTTACAAGAAAGGCGAACTGGTCGAACCGCAGAAGCCGATCGAGTTGTGGATCGACCCGGCGACCCCGCCCGTATGGGTTCCCTACATCAAGAAAGGCATCGTCGAGTGGCAGGAGGCCTTCGAGGCCGCAGGCTTCAAGAACGCCATCGTAGCACGGGAGGTCACCCCCGACGACCGGGAGTTCGACATCGACGACGTGCGCTACTCGGTGGTGACCTACGCCGCCTCGGAGATGGCCAACGCCATGGGCCCTTCGGTGATCGACCCCCGGAGCGGCGAGATCATCGAGGCCGACATCATCTGGTGGCACAACGTGATGAGCATTCTCCACGCCTGGATCCGCCTCCAGACCGGCGCCGTGGACCCCGCAGCGCGCGGCAACACGCTACCGACGGAGGTGATGGGCAATGCCGTGCGCTTCGTTTCGTCGCACGAGCTGGGACACAGCCTCGGACTGAAGCACAATTTCGGGGCTTCGTACTCCGTGCCGGTGGATTCGCTCCGCTCGAAGAGCTACACCGCAACGAACGGGACGGCCAGTTCGATCATGGACTACGCCCGCTTCAACTACGTGGCCCAGCCCGAGGACGGCATCACGCAACTGACGCCCAAGATCGGAACCTACGACAAACACGCCATCAACTGGGGCTACCGCTGGCTCGACGTGAAGGACCCGCACGAGGAGCTGCCGACGCTCAACGCCTGGCTGCGCGAGCACGAGAACGATCCCGAATACTGGTACGGCGAACAGTCGCGCGAAGGCATCGACCCCCGGTCACAGTCGGAAGACTTGAGCAACGACGCCGTGCTGGCCAGCACATACGGTCTGAAAAACCTCCGGCGCATCATTCCCCACGTGACGGACTGGACCTCGGAGGAGGGCAAACTGCAATACGAAGGCGGCCGGCTGCTGATGGCCATCGTCTTCCAGTGGCTGGCCTATGCCGACCATGTGAAGACCAATGTCGGCGGTTTCTACCTCAACAACGTCGTGGCGGGGCACGACATCGACCGTTACGTGCCGGTTCCGGCCGACTACCAGCGCAAGAGCGTCAAATACCTCATCGACGAGGTGTTCACCACCCCCGAATGGCTGTTCGGCGCCAAGGCGTGGGACAAGGCCTATGCACAGCGATCGTCGCCCGTGGGACAGATGGAATACGCCCCCTACAACTTCGCGCGCGAACTCCAGTACAAGACCTACTACGAACTGCTGGCCGACCAGCGGCTGGTCCGCATGTACGAGGTCGAAGCGCGGCAGGGGCGCGGGGCGAAGACCTACACGCCCGAGCAGATGATGGACGACATCACGCGCGCCGTCTTCATCCGCCCCGGAGGCCGCTCGCTCTCGATCTGGGAACGGATGAGCCAGAAGAACTACGTCGACGCGCTGATCGTCTCGTCGAACCTGACGATGGTGAAGACCACCAAGCTGGGATCGACGCTCCGCGATCACGCGCACGACGGGCGCGGATGCACCTGCTCGCTGATGCAGGACGCTCCCGAGCTGAGCCTCGAACCGCTGCCGAGACCCGAGGAGATCGGCTTGCGCACGGCGCGCAACTACGACATGATGCAGCGCGTGAGCGAAACCACGTCGGCCAAACGGGCTGAAATGCGAAGGCTGCTGACCGTCGTGCAGGGCCGCTTCCAAAGCGGCGACCAGGCGACCCGGAACCATTACCGCGATCTCGAATTGAGGCTGAAAGAAGCCTTGCGAATGTTATAAACCAAAACGCTGCAAAAGCCGTCTTCCACCCCGGAAAGACGGCTTTGCGGCAACTGAAAGGGCTGTTAAAGAGGTTACGATCTCGAAGCAATATCAGAAAAACAGATTCGATTTAACAGAAAAACAACTCAAACACATCTATATTTGTAATATGAAAAAATTCCTTACGCTATTCGTTCTGGTCTGTCCCCTGCTGGCGCTGGCGCAGCAGACCCGGCAGATCACGGGCCAGGTGCTCGACCGCGCCGACGGAGCGCCGCTCGTGGGAGCAACCGTCTTCATCGCACCCGAGGAGACCCAGGCCAAAGACTACAATCCGCAGGGAACAATCGCCTACGAGCAGGGACGCTTCGCCTTCAAACTGCCCGCAAGCGTCCGGAAAGTCGTGGTCAGCTACCTCGGCTACGAAGCCCGGACCCTCGATATTTCGGGCAAGAGCGATTTCACGATCTACCTCTCGGCGTCGGACAACAAGGTGGACGCCGTGGTGGTGACCGGATACCAGCGCATCGAGAAACGCAAACTGACCTCGTCGATCTCTTCTGTCAAGATGTCGGACATCGCGCGGGACGGCGTGGCGAGCGTCGACGAAATGCTCTCCGGCTCGATCGCCGGTCTCGTGTCGACCCCCACCTCGGGCGGACCGGGCGCGGCCAGCAAGATCAAGATCCGAAGCACCGTGACGCTGAACGGCAACACCGACCCGCTGTGGGTGCTCGACGGCATGCCGCTCGAAGGCAACGACATTCCGAAGGACTGGTCGTCGAAGGAGAGCGTCGACAACCTCTACAACATGTCGATCGCGGGACTCAACCCGTGGGACATCGAGGACATCACCGTACTGAAAGACGCCGCCGCGACGGCCATTTACGGCGCCCGCGCAGCGAACGGCGTCATCATCATCACCACCAAGAAAGGCCTCCGCAACCAGGCGATGCGCGTCAACGTCTCGGCATCGCTGTTCGTGACCGACCGTCCCGACCTCTCGCGCCTCAACCTGATGAACGCCTCGCAGAAGGTCGATCTGGAGCTGGGGCTGGCGGCGAACGCCCGACTCAACTACCTGCCGGGCATGGGCGGCGTAGCCCGCATCCTGGACAAGGCCGGGGAGCGCCCGGCGCTCGTCAACGGCGGAAGCCTCGCATCGCTCTCCCCCGAGACGCAGAGCGCGATCGGCGCCCTGCGCCGCAACGGCACCGACTGGGGCCGCGAAATCTACCGGACTGCGCTCAACCAGCAGTACAGCGTCAGCATTTCGGGCGGCAGCGGCAAGACCGGCTACTACTTCTCGGGCGGCTACTACAACGAGCAGGGAACGACCGTCGGAACGGGATTCGAGCGTCTGAACCTCACGATGAAGACCGACTACGACCTGCTGCAGAACCTGCGCTTCGGAGCCTCGGTGTTCGTGGGGCAGAACAAGAACGACTCCTACCTCTCCGACACGGACGTGTTCACCAACCCGTCGCGCTACACCCGCACGGTGAACCCCTACCTCAACGCCTACAATCCCGACGGCAGCTACGCGTACGACCCCGACATGACGGTCAATACGGGCAACACCGACGTGCTCGACTTCAACTTCCTGGAGGAACGCGCCCGCACGGAGTACACGCTCAAGACCCGTTCGATCAAGACGATTTTCGACCTGGATTACCGTCCGGTGAAGGGATTGAAACTCTACACGCAGTTCGGCCTGCAGGTCGACAACTCCGCGACCGAGAAAATGGCGCAGGAAAACACCTACTTCACCCGCAAGTATCAGCTCAAATCAATGGTGGATCAGGTAGTGCGCCTGCCGAAAGGCGGCGTAATCCAGAACTGGAACGGCGACCTCTCGCAGTACAACTGGAAAGCGCAGGCCGAATATGCGGGCACGTTCGGCGGAAAGCATGAACTGGACCTGATGGCCGGTCTGGAGATGCGCGGCGTAACCAACACGACCGTACACACCAAGGGATTCGGATACGACCACAAAACGATGACGACCAAACCGATCAACGTACCCGAAGACAGCGACCTGCTGGACGACGAGAGTTTCAGGCAGTATACGAAAAGCTTCTACGAAAACCGCTACATGTCGTACTTCTTCACAGGGTCGTACACCTACGACAACCGCTACACCGTTTTCGGTTCGATGCGCTACGACGGCACGAACCTCTTCGGCGTGGACCCCAAATACAAGTTCAACCCGATGTGGTCCATCTCGGGCGCATGGAGCATCAACCGCGAACGGTTCCTGCGCGACGCCCGGTGGCTCGACAACCTGCGTCTGCGGGTATCCTACGGCGCCCAGGGCAATATCGACCGCACCACCTCGCCCTACATTCTCGGTACGTGGAACAGCACCTCGCTCGGCGGAGCGAGCGAAGACCGCATCGACGTAACGTCGCCGCCCAACCAGAACCTGCGCTGGGAGACGACCTATTCGTGGAACACGGCCCTCGATTTCGCTGCTTTCGAACACCGTATCGGATTCACGTTCGAACTCTACGGACGCCGAAGCAAGGACCTGATCACCACGCGCACGATCCCTTCGGAGACGGGATTCATCTCGACATCGAGCAACTACGGCGAAATCTCAAGCAAAGGTATCGAATTCACGCTCAACACGGTGAACGTCCGCACGCGAGACTTCCGCTGGGAGACCTCGATCAACATCGCCCACAATACCGACAAGGTCGAAAAGGTGCGTATCGACGACAACAGCTGGAGCCCCTCGCTGCAAGGCTATTCGTCGGGCGCCGTGTTCGCCATCAAAACCGCCGGGCTGGACGCAAACGGCATTCCGATGTTCTGGCGCGACGGAAAGAGGATCTCGCTCCAGGAGTTCGTCGGTTTCCGCGTGGAAGCCAGCGACCCCTGGGGACTGGGAATTCCGGAATATTTCGAATACGGTCCGGCGATGAATGTATCGCAGAAGGACGTGCGCAGCTACCTGACCTACGTCGGTTCCCGCAACCCGGATGTGACGGGAGGTTTCAACAACCGGTTCTACTACAAGAATTTCGACCTGGCGATCTCGTGCAACTTCGTTTTCGGACAGCTCATGACGCGCTCGCCCTTCTACAACCCCGCGCAGACCAACCCCGGGCAAAACTACACCACCGAAATGAACAAGGTGTGGTCGCCGTCCAACACCTCGGGAACCTATCCTTCGCTCACGGGCAACCTGCAGGCCGACGGTTCGGCCTGGGGCGACTGGGACGAGAATCCCGATCCGTACAGGGTCTATTACTGGATCATGGACAATTTCCCGACAAACGTCAACCTGTTCAACAGCCTCGACATCTGGAACAGGAAGATCAACTACTTCCGCGTGAACAGCATCCGGCTGGGATACTCCTTCCCGCAGCGAATCACACGCAAACTCCACATGGCCGGATTGCGCGTGCACTTCGAAGCCCGCAACCCGCTGGTGATCGCCACGAACTACGACGGCTATTTCGATCCCGAGACCTACGGCAACATCTATGCGCAGCCGATGGCGCGCACCTACTCGGTCGGACTGAACATTACCTTCTAATACGTTGAAAAAATGAGAAAAAACGCATATATCCTGCTTGCCGCACTGGGACTCGCCTCGTGCAACTACCTGGAAATCGAGCCTGTCGGAAAGGTGATTCCCCACAAAACCTCGGAATACCGGGCGCTGCTCACCGAAGGTTACAGCCGGTTTCCCTACACCAGTTCGAAGGCCTACACCGGACTGCTGTCCGATGAGGTCGGCATGTTCCACGAAGGCAACTTCTTCGACAGCAGCGACGCCATAGCCCTCTCCTACAACTACACCTGGCAGTACGAAACGCAGATGTGGGAGTATCCCTACCAATATTATTACCGCGCCGCCTTCCAGGCCAATGCCGTGATCGACGGCGTGGCGGACGCGGACGACGACTCCTCGGAAGACAAGCGGCAGATTCTCGGCGAAGCCTATGCCATGCGCGCTTACGCACACTTCGATCTGGTGAACCTCTACGGGAAGCCCTACGATCCGCAGACCGCTTCGACCGACCGGGGCGTACCCCTGTCCACCTACATCGACATCGAGCAGAAATACCGCCCGACGAACGTCGCCGCAGTCTACCGGCAGATCGTCGAAGACATCGAGGCCGCCGAAAGGACGATGACCCTGGAGAAACAGGAGAGTCCGACGCTCAACTACCGGTTCTCGCTCGATGCGCTCGCCGCCTTCAAGGCACGCGTCATGCTCTACATGCGCAACTGGCAGGCGGCTTACGATGCAGCGACGGGCCTGCTGCCCAAATACGAACTGGTGGATTTCAATGCCTCTCCCGAAAGCGGCGACCTGCCGTGGAAAGCGACCTCTCCGGAAGCCATATTGGCCTGGGAACGCCCGTTCGGCGGCGGAAACGGCGATCTGCGCGGCGCCAGCATCCTGTCGGACAAGATCCTCGGGCTGCTGGACGAAGCGACGGACAACCGCCGCAACTACCTCAACCCGGTGAATGCCTACGACGAAAACTGGACGCCGACGCTGCTGGGATACTGCGTGAACCGCTCGTCGTCGGACCGCGTGTCGATCCGCATCGCCGAGATGTACCTCATCGCCGCCGAAGCCGGCTCATACCTGCCTGCGGAACTGGAAAAGGCCAAGGGATACCTGCTCGACCTGAAGGCCAAGCGGCTGAAACCCGAGGCGATGGAGACCCAGCGCACGAAGGTCGGAGCGATGGATGCGGAGCAGCTGCGCACAGAGATCGCCGACGAGCGCGCCCGCGAACTGATCGGAGAAGGACACCGCTGGATGGACCTCCGCCGGACGACCCGGCCGGCCATCGTCAAAACCTACAAGGACCGGACCTACACGCTCAATGCGAATGACGCGCGTTACACGCTGCCCTTCCCGCAGTCGGCCATCGATAGCAACCCCGAGCTGAACGACTGAACCGAGGGAACGGTCCGGAGACCTTCGGGGTCCCGATGAAAAAACAGTCCGGTTTTTGCACCGGACTGTTTTTTTTATAATTTTACACGCCATGAGAGCCATTATCATAGAGGACGAGCCGCTGTCGGTCGCGGAGCTGCGCACGACGCTCGCAGAGGTCGCGCCGCAGATCGAGGTCGTCGCCACGGCATCGTCGGTCGCGGAGGCCGCCGCTGTCATCGCCGGCGTCGGTCACGACCTGATTTTCATGGACATCCACCTCGGAGACGGCAGCGGGTTCGACATCTTCCAGCGCACGGAGATCTCCGTGCCGGTCATCTTCATCACGGCCTACGACTCCTATGCCCTGAAAGCCTTCGAAAACAAGGGCATCGACTACCTGCTGAAACCCTTCGGACGCGAGGATTTGCAGCGGGCGATCGACAAGCTGGGGCTTCTATCGGGGGGGGGAAGCGCGTCTGCGGAGCACGGAGCCCCGACGCAGACGCCACCGGTTTACCAGGAACGGTTCCTGGTACACATGGGCGCCCGGATGAAATCGGTCACCACGGCCGAGATCGCCTATTTCATGGCCGACGGCAAGTACCTCCACCTCGTGACCCACGACGGAAAAGACTACATCGTCGACCGCACGCTGACCGAAGTGGGCGAAAAACTGCCGCCGAACCTCTTTTTTCGGATCAACCGCCGTTTCATCGTCGCCTTCGACGCCATCCGGGAGATGATACGCTACTCGGGCAGCCGAATCAAGGTGGTGCTCCACCCGCCCCTCGCCGAAGGAGAGGAGGCGTTCGTCAGCACCGACCGCGTGCCCGATTTCAGGCAGTGGCTGAACCGGTAGCACTCCAAACCATCAGCCATAAAACCCTCCGAGAACGGATTTTTCGGATTATCCCTGCAATTTTTGATTTTAAGCGAGTGAGTTTCGCGCATCGTGAAAAACGGAGCGGATGGGTAGTACTTGAGGTACATTCCATTCGCCCCGTTCGAGGGATGTGCGGAAACAGCCGCTTATAAATCGAAAATCAAAAAGGCAGGTCGTCCGGATCGTCGGCCGGGACTGAAGGAGCTGCCGGCTGGGGCTGCGGAGCCGCTGCCGGACGGGGTGTCTGCTGCTGATAACCGCCCTGCTGGCCATAGGAAGCCCCCTGCGGCTGTGCGCCGTAGGAGGGAGCCGGAGCGCCGTCCGAAGCGGGATTGTCCGAGCGACGCCCCAAGAGGTTCATCGTGTCGGCCAGAATTTCGGTCGTATAGCGTTTGTTGTTGTCCTTGTCCATCCATTCGCGGGTGCGCAGGCGCCCCTCGATGTAGATTTGCGAGCCTTTGCGGACAAAACGGTCCACCACGTCGGCAAGACCGCGCCACAAGGTGATCGTATGCCACTCGGTGTGTTCCTTCGTCTCGTTCGACGCCCGGTCGAACAGACGCTCCGTCGTCGCCAGACGGACGCGGGCGACCTTCACGCCGCCCTCGGTCGTACGCACCTCGGGATCGAGGCCCACGTTGCCGATCAATATAACCTTATTTACCATAAGTTTACAGGTTTTTAATCATTCGACGGAAAAGAAGCTCCATGCGCACGCCGGCCTTTTTGCCCTGACGCTGCACGTCCTCGTGATCGCCCACCTCGTCCGAAAGGCCGCAGTTGGTGATAACCGACACGCCGAAGACGGGAATCGACATGTGACGCGCCACGATCACCTCGGGAACGGTCGACATGCCCGCGGCGTCGCCGCCGATGGCCTTGAAATAGCGGTATTCGGCCTGCGTCTCGAACGTGGGACCCGTGCCGCCGACATAGACGCCGTACTGGAGCTTGATCGACTCCTCTTCGGCGATCTTCGTGGCAGCGGCGATCAGCGACTTGTCGTAGCAGTTGTGCATGTCGGGGAAACGCGGCCCGAGCTGGGCCATGTTGGGACCGATCAGCGGATTGGGCATCAGGTTGATGTGGTCGGTGATGACCATCAGGTCGCCCACGCGGAACGACGGGTTGATGCCGCCCGAAGCGTTCGACACGAAGAGGTATTTGATGCCGATCTGCTGCATCACGCGCACCGGGAAGGTCACCTGCTGCATCGTGTAGCCCTCGTAGTAGTGGAAGCGGCCCTGCATGGCGACGACCCGGCGGCCTTCGATCTCTCCGAAGATCATGCGGCCCTTGTGGCCCTCGACCGTCGAAACGGGGAATCCGGGAACGTCCTTGTATTCGATGATGAACCGGGCGTCGATCTTATCGGCGAAATCGCCCAGTCCGGTTCCGAGTATGATCCCCACTTCGGGCGCGAAATCCTCGGTCCGGGTTCTGACGAAAGCGGCGGTTTTCTTAATTTCCTCTAACATCTTCTTCTAATTTTTGCAGAAAATCCGTTGCCGAATCCTCTATGAATGAAATATTTATCGGTAAATAGTACAGGTTGCTGCGGACCCGGGCGGGGATTTTCGCCCGGTTGGTCATCTTGACGGCATCCTTCTCGGTGGTAACAATTACCGCGCCCGGATGCTTCTCCAGAAGCGCCGCGAGGGCGTTCATGTCGCGAACCTTGTAGACATGGTGGTCGTCGAGCGTCATCTCGGCCACGACCTCGTAACGTTCGCGGAGCGTCTGCACGAAGGGCTTCGGGTTGCCGATGCCCGAAAGGGCGATCACCGGCCGCCCCTGCGCCAGCGGCTCGCCGGACGCCTCCTCGGCATAGAGAGGCTGGGGCATGAAACTCTCGAAACGCGTGAAATAGACCCGCTGGTAGGCCACCTGGATCAACACCTTGCGCAGAATGCGGCGGTCGATCGGGGCCATCCGCTCGGGGCATTTCGTGACTACGAAATAGTGGGCGCGGTGCAACTCCTCCGGAAGGTCCCGCAGCGTCCCCACGGGCAGCATCCTGTCGTGCTGGACGGGCCGCGTGGCGTCGATCATCACGATATTGATTTTCGGCTCCACGTAGCGGTGCTGGAAGCCGTCGTCCATAACGATCAGATCGACCTCGGGATGCTCGGCGCAGATGCGGCGGATACCTTCGGAACGCTTCTCGCAGACGGCGACCACCGTATCGGGAAACTTGAGTTTGATTTGCAGCGGCTCGTCGCCCGCGTCGCGGTAGTGCGAATCGGCCCGAACTTCAAGATACCCCTTCGTGCGGCGTCCGTAGCCGCGCGAAAGCAGCGCCACATTGTGCATCTGGGACATGTAGGCGATCACCATTTCGGCCATCGGGGTCTTGCCCGTGCCGCCGACGGTGATGTTGCCGATGCAGATGATCGGAATGTCGAACTTCTCGCTTTTGAGGATGCCCCAGTCGAAGAGGCGGTGACGGAACGTCACCCCCGCTTTATAGAGGAAGGCCGCAGGCGCGAGCAGGCATTTGAGCATCGTAGAACCGATTAGAATATAAATCGTTCAAAGATAGTGATTTTTTCGGGGTTTCCAAAACAAAAGTCCCCAAACTCCGAAAACTTCGCACAAAAGAGCCCGGAAGATTCGATATTATCCCATTTTTTCCTACTTTTGTGCACTATGATGAAAACGATACGACTGACAACCATATGCGCCCTGCTCCTCGCAGCGGGCGCCTGCAACCGGACCGGCAGCCAGGAGTCCGCAACCGAAAACCGGGAGGAGGCCGAACCCCGGAACCTGCTCTACGGCATCGATGCGGACAACTACCGCACCGAAACGGGCGAGGTGGCCTCGGGCGAAACACTCGGCAAGATCCTCAACGGATATGGCGTTTCGGCCGTTCTGGTGGACCGTCTCGACAAGGCCTCGGCCGACGTCTTCCCCCTGCGGAACATCCGCGCAGGCCACAAATACACGGTCTTCATCCACGAGGACTCGCTCAATACGCCCCACCTCGACTACCTGGCCTACGAAACCTCGAACACCGACTATGTCGTCTTCGGCTTTGCCGATGATTCGGTGACGATCCGCAAGGACGAGAAGCCCTGCACGCTGCGCCGCATGAAGAAGAGCGCCGTGATCAACTCCTCGCTCTGGGGAGCCATCATGGAGCAGAACCTGCCCTATGCCCTGGCCGCCGAAATGGAGGACATCTACCAGTGGACGGTCGATTTCTTCGGCATCCAGAAGGGCGACCGCTTCACGGTGATCTACGACGAACGGTTCATCGACGACACGGTGTCGGTGGGCATCGGGCGCATCTGGGGCGCGAAGT
>ERZ780207.2330-NODE-2330-length-13929-cov-4.221782_pt1 | contig 13929 bp, 8 predicted proteins | sample MGYA00510977_ERZ780207 | MGnify/ENA primary metagenome ERZ780207 (study PRJEB29588, sample SAMEA2151383) | human gut metagenome | biome: human gut; feature: human-associated habitat; material: faeces | place: Denmark | collected 2008/2010 ... | reverse complement strand
TGAAGTCCTCTACAGCGATGGTCGCCACTTTGGTACTGCCCAGCTTGACCGCCCGTAGCAACTTGACGCTGATGAGGTCATACACCATGTTCTTGTTGACCTTCAAAATCTTCGCTACCTGTGGAACCGTCAGAAACTCACAATCGGTTCGACGGACTTCTTCTACCGCCGCGCGGGTCTGTTCATTCATTGCATTCATGCTCATGCACCTCCTACCGTAAAGTATAGGGGGTGCATGAGCATTTCGCAAAAAATCATCGCTCGTCAATTTCCCAGTGACCGCTAAAGCCGCGTCCAACATAATGGACATTATTCAACATTTTAATATGACGACGAATTGTTCTGGTAGTCACGCCTAATGCAGCAGCCATTTTTTCTGCGCTGATTTTTGGATTTTCTTTCATCATCTTTAAGATTTCCAAATCCATGCTATCTTGGGTGACATCTTGGGTGACATCTTGGGTGACATCTTGGGTGACACCGTAATTCAAGTTTGGCATGACAACGGTAAACTGGTAACGGTCGGAACGGAATTTTGGTTTCTTACTTTGATCGTAGTTAAGCTGTACTTCATACCCTCGTATGATTTTGCCAAAGCCGCTTCCTTTACGCTCCATATAGCCCAGTCGATTAAAAATATCAGCCAGAACAGGATTCCTTCTGGTCGATGGAACGGTAAATGGGTCACGTTCCTGTATGACAGAGCCATCCGGCATTCCTCCGGGCGAGTATATTTCCATGCGGTCATCGTAGATGTCAATGTGTACCTCGCTGCCGTTTACCAAATAATCGCGGTGTGCCAGTGCGTTGACCAGTGCCTCGTGGTAGCTGCGTTCCACATATTCCGGCATTTCTTCTCTGGAATTTGCAGTTTTTCGCCACATCATGCGAGCATTTCGTTTGATAAAGGCTTTTCCATTCTCAATCAGTAAAATCACACTGCCAGAATATTCTGCATCATCCAGTGCGTCCATTGTGCCACCGCTTTTGTCCAATCCATTCCATCGAGTGCAGAATAAACGCGACCAACGAATTGGACTTTCATCCGCAATCAGGGCTCCGGCATTCGTCAAATACCCATCCTCGCTGGCAAGGCCGAAGGAAATCAAATCCTTTGTATCGAAGCTGCTTCCTGTCCATTTTTTGTAACGCTCTCGGAGCTTTGAAAAGGCAGCATCCTCGACACGATAAGTCGAGAGTTGAGAATCAAACGAAGTATTTCTTCCTCTCAGTACAAGGCGTTTCAATTCTGTCGCGGACGCTTTGACGCTCTCGTTGCCGACCCGGATATAAGCCTCCAAAACACCGTCACCGGAATAGTAATAAGGCGTTTCCTCTCCCTTGAATATATCAAGAATAAGAAGGACCTTTGCATCTTCCGTTTTATGAAAACGAAGTCTGAACTCAGGGATCGGCTCCATTCGAGTCTTAATGATTTCACTGAGTTTCTCTGCATCGCCATTTGGATCGGACAGACCAACAATCTCACCATCATCAGAGATGCCGAACACCAATGCGCCGCCGAGAGTGTTGGCAAACGCACTTACACTTTTGCACCAGCTTTTTGGGCGTTTTACTTCCAGCGCAAGTTTTTTGTCATATTCTGTTGCTTCACCAATCAGATTTTCTACATTCATTGTGGATACCTGCCTCTAAAATGATGCTTTGCGTAAATTATACCATAGAACTGGTATTCTTTCCAAGCGAAAGAGCGAAGATTGTGCGGTAAACTGAATTGATTTTGCATAGGCGGCACTACTCCGACCGTACACCCGGCAATTCCACCGTCTGCCCCTCAAACTGCTCGACAAAATCCAGCAGTGCCTTGCGGCTTACTTTGCGGCTGCCCAGCTTGATAGAGCGCAGATACCCGCATCGGATCAGGTCATAGACCAGATTTTTATTGACGCGCAACAGTTTTGCTGCTTCCGGGACAGTATATAAAATATCGCGGCAAGCCAAGATTTCCATTGCGGTTTCATTGGCTTTCTGCCGCTGTTCTGATAATGACATATTGATCACTCCTATATCATGTGGAGCCGCTGTACAAAGGCAGCGGCTCCACTGTTTTTCCTATTGGCGTATCACCCGTATCCTGTTCCTGATGGACTGCCTGTTGTGACAGGACACCGTTTTCTACGCATTGGCACGCTCGCTCCTGAAACCTCCTCTCCGGAGGTCATGGCCTGCTTCCCCTACGCTGTATCTGATACGGACGCTCATTTTGTTTTCAAAGTGCAGTACGGCAGGTGAGTGTGACACTTACCTGCCTTTCACAAGGGAGGACAGGCCGTCATCCCCTGTGAAGGACAGGCAAATCTGCTTATCTCAATTCAAACCGGTTTTGAATTTCTTTTATCAGCTTGAACTGGAGTTCCTGATACAAGTCCTCATCGTAGCAGACATAGATTTTTCCGCTGGCATCGTACAGTTCGAACTTGCACAATTCCAGCATATATCCCTTGTAGTGGTTCAAAATCGTTTGAACTGCGCTTTCATCGCCGTTCTTTGCGTTCAGAATGGTATCCACGGAGATATGGTGTATCATGGCGCGCCTACGGTTTGTCCTGTTTTTCAAGTAGATCCCTCATTTCCTTTAATGCTTTGGTTCTGGCGGCTTGTATCGTACTCCGCACAACATGGAACCGCTCTCCGATTTGCTGATCTGTCCAATCCAGAAAGTACGCCAGAAGAATAATCTGCCGTTTACGTCCGGAAAGGCTATGTAAGGCTTGTGCCAGCGCGTCATTCTCAATGGCGATTGATTGCTCCAAATCATCGAAAAAGTGCTTTTCCGCCGATGTAATCGGGTCAATATGTATTGCTTCAAGGTAACGACCGTCCGGCAATTCCGAAAACAGTACTTCGTTCTTTCCGCGCCGGTGCTTGGCTCGATACCAATCCCTTGCAAAGTTTCTTAGAACAGTCTTACAAAAGCTATCGAATTTGCCCTCGATACGGCGAATATCTTCCTCTGTCCACGGCATAACATCCACCCCCTTTCCGCACGCGGCGTTCCATCGGAAGGGGATGCTCTTTTGACCTGATACCGACTAATACGAATTAGAAATGTGAAATGCCAATTTTCACTGACGAATTTTTAGAATTTTTGAATAGCGAAAGATATAACTTCGTTTTTTCTGGTAATTGTCAAAGCCTGCCTATCTCCCCAGGTATGAAATAATAGTAGCAGAACAATCGGAATGGTTCGGAATAGATTCCTGCTATTGTCTATAGGTGTTGTATTATGGCATTGCTATAATTTGCAATAACAGCGAATATCACCATGTGCAAATGCAATTACAATGCTGATACAAAAGCAAAAACTCCATCGGCAAAACAGCGTAGGCTGTAATGCCGATGGAGTTTTCTATTGCTAGGAATTACTCAGTTATATGGAATAGGGAATTACTTTTCCTGCATGGTGCGATACAGGAAGGTCACAATCTGACCTCTTGTGCAGTCGTTGCCGGAGCCGAACAGACCGCCGCCGATACCGCCGGTGATCTTGTTCTGCTCTGCCCACGCAACTGCGTTTGCATAGTAAGCGTTCGCCGCCACATCGCTGAATGCGCTGCCGCCGCTGACATCAGGGCTGCCTGCTGCACGATAAAGGAACGTTACAGCCTGCTCACGGGTGCAGGTGCCATCCGGGCTGAACTTGCCGTTACCGGTGCCTCCGGTAATGCCGTTTTCCACAGCCCATGCAACCGCCTTGGCGTAGTAGCTGTCAGTCGAAACATCGGTAAAGCTGCTCGTGCCCTTCGTTTCCGGAGAACCGACTGCACGCCACAGGAACGTAACGATTTGTGCCCGAGTGCAAGAAGCATTGGGGCTGAAATGTGTCGCATCCGTACCTGCGGTGACTCTCTTCTGGGCAGCCCAGAGAACTGCATCATAGTAATAGTCATTGGCATGGACATCCACGAAGGAATTCAGCATCGTGTTGTCTTCCATGAACGTGGCTTTGACCTCAACCTTGCCATTTGGCATCACGAACGTGTACTGGGTATCGCTCTTTTTTGTGACAGCAACCGTCTTGCCGTTCTTGTCGGTCACGGTAATCTTATCCAGTGCGTAGCCCTTATCCGGGGTGACGGTGACCGTTACGGTGTCACCCTTGGAGGCACTCTTGGGAGAAACGGAAACAGATCCGTTCTCTGCCTTGCCTGCGCTCACACTGTCGGTAGCTGCGGCGCTGCCGCCGCCACCGCCACCACCGGAGGAGGCGCGGTACCACAGCTCGATAGTTCCGGTCAGAGTGTTATAATTATCTGTGTCAACAGGGGAATAGAGCCACTTGTAGTTTGTGTTGGCTGCAACTTCCGCAGTATTGGCCAAGTCGGTGTTATCTGCATTCACCCACTTAATCGTACCGCCTGCGGGTGTGATGCTGCCGACAGCGAGGTTCGCGTCCAAGAGTTTTTTGCCGCTTGCGGTAATGGCGGTGTAGGTCGGGGCACCGATAGGCGTGGCCTTGCTGATGGTCACAGTAATGGCAGCTTCAACGGTAGCATAGGTGATGGTGTCGCTGGGGGTAAACACCACGGTGTAACTGCCGCTGTTCGCGACAGTCTTCGGCGCGGCGGACTTCCAGTTCCATGTGCCATCTACGCTGGCGGTGCCGGTGATGGCACTTGCAGGAACATCAGCGCCGGTATAGGTCACATTGATGTTGTTGGCCTGTGCGGTGGGGATTTCCTTGTCCGTCAGAGTAATGACCACATTGACCGTGGAATCGGCATAATTATCAGAGCCGATAGTCACCGGCAGGGCGATGACCGCGCCGCTCTCGCTGCCGGTGATGGTGTACTTCACCAAGCCAGAATTGTCAACGGTGAAGCTGCTGACGGTGGCCGCGCCGCTTACAGTGGGGGTCCCGGCAGTGTAAGTCAGCGTACCGGCGTCAGCGGGCATCATGCCGCCAAGCTGCTTGCTCTGTTCGGTGACTACGCTGTACTTCTGACTGACCGCAATTTCCGCAAGTGTTTTTGCGTCTGCTTTGTCGACAGTCAAGTCGGAAACGGTGCAAGATACATCCTGATATTTCAGCACAATTTCCGTTTGCCCAACAGACAGCGTGCCGAAGGTCACCTGTGCGGTCACATCCTGTGTTTTGCCGCTGGCATAGGTCGCAGTGACGGTCAAGCCGGTGGTTTCAAAGGCTTCGCCGTACTTGTAGGAGAGCTTTTCGGGGGTTCCGGTGATGGAAAGGGCAACCAGAGTATCCTCCGAAACTGTCAGGCTGACGGTGCCGGTCAGAACATTGTAGTTGTCAGTGTCGCTGGAGGTAAAGGTCCAGTTGTAGTCCTTCGTGCCAACGGTCAAGGTTTGGCCGTCCGTCAGCTTCAACTCGCCAGCTGCGGCACCGGTTTTAGAAAGAGTGATGCTGTTCGGGTCGGTGCTGGGGTAGATTGTACCGCCGGAGTAGCTGACGGTACCAACAGCGGGATCAGCCTTGCTGATATTCACGGTAACACCGGTAATGTCAGCCAGCGTATAGCTGTACTTGTTGGAGCCGGTCAGTTCGGGCTTGGTCACGGTGACAGCCTTTCCGTTGCCCGCGTCAGCACTGGTAATCGTGCCGCTGGTGGGCATGGTCACGGAAACCTCGCCCGCGTTCACAACACCGTTCAGCGTACCGCCTGTAAGGGTGACAGTCGTGCAGTTCGGCTCATAGCTGCGCTCGGTGGCGGTCAGACCGGTGATGGTCAGCTCTTTCTTATTCACAGCAACGGTATAGCTTGCAGTGGCTACGGCGTAATCAGCCGTTTCCTCAACCGTGGCGGTGATGGTGACTGGCGTAGTCGAAGCTTTGTGTACGGCCAGTGCGCCGGTGTTTTTATCGACAGAAACGGCGGAAGAATCACTGCTGGAATACTGCACTGTGCCGGTGTTGCTGCTTACAGTTTGACCGGTGATGCTATCGCCGTAGGTGATGGTCTTAGACGCATCAGCAAAGACGCCAATATTGTGGATAGGCTTGTTGGACAGGGTGATGGACACCTCTGCCTTCTTGGTGCTATCGGAGCTGGTGGCTGAGGTCAGCGTCACGCTGCCCTCAGAAGCGGTGCGTTCCACCGTTACGGTACCGTCGGACACCGATACACCAGTCATAGTGGAGATGCTCCAGTCCACCGACTCGTTGTCTATTTTTGCACCATACTGGTCATAAACCTCAGCGGTATAAGCAACGCTGGTATTACCGCTGGTGGGAATGGTGATACTATCGCTCGTTACGACTGTACCGCCCTTTTTTACCTGTACGAAGGTTGCGGCAGGTGTAGCCTTGGTGACGGTAACGGTCTTGGTGGTGACCTTGCTGTCACAGGTAGCCGTAACGGTCACAGAGTCAGTCGTGGCTGCGTTGGTGATGGTCAGCACGCCATTATCACTGATGGTCACGCCCGTGTTGCCGGTCATGCTCCACTGAACCGTCTGACCGTCCATCACTTCGCCGTACTGGTCCTTGACTTCCACAGTGAATGCGGTGGCCTCCATAGAACTTGTGCCGGGGAAAGTGACCAGAGCAGGGACAGTCAGGCTGTCCACGCCGCCGCTGATGTTTACAGTGGTAGGAACAGAAGCAGCCTTAGTGATAGTGATATCCTTGGTAGCAGATACTGCGCCGGAGGTGGCCTTGATGGTCACACTGCCCGCAGAAGCGGCGTTCTCAATTTTCAGCTTGCCGTCATTTGCACCAATCGACACACCGGTAGGCACAGTGCCTTCAATGCTCCACGAAACATCAGTGGGACTAAAGGACGCGCCGTACTGATCTTCACCAGAGACGGAGTAGGTGTGCTCGCCGGGGACGCTGACACTGTCATCACCGTTGATGTTGAGCGTGGCCAGCTTAGCTGCATCCTTGCTCAGGTTGATAGAATGGGAGCTTTCTTTTCCGTTGTATGTTGCGTTAATGGATACATTGCCCGCGGCGGCAGAGGGCAGGATGGTCACAACGCCCTTATCCACACTCACGCCTGCAGGGGTGCTAACGACGCTCCACGCGGCGGAGTCGGTCACAGCAGAACTGCTGCTGTCATCATAGCTGGCAGTAGCGGTCAGGTTCACGATAGTCGTGCCGTTCTTGGTGGGGACATTTGCCGAATTGCCACCGGAGATAGCGATACCGGTGAGTACCTTGTCCGCAGTCTTCGGGAAGGTTGCCTTGAAGGTCAGTTTAGAGCCGTCATCAGTAACGCTTTTATCGCTGATGGGTGCATCGGTAACGGTGGGGGTTACATCGTTCGCGAACTGATAACCGTCTTTAGCCGTCAGCTTTACATTAGCGGTGTAGGTGGTGTTCGCCACGAAGGTACCGGAGGCAACGGTCGGCTCCCAACTGATGGAGCCGGTGTAGCCGGTACCATCAGCAATGGTGCTTTGGGGTGTGTTGCCCTTCTCCGGTGCCGTGATGGAGATGGGCAGATCGCCAGAGATAGCGGAGACGACGGTAATATCCAAAGTTTTGGAGCCAATTTCAGCATCGGATGGAGTAATATCTGTTGCGGAATATGTATTTTCATCATAATCACCGCCCACGAGGTATTGTGTTATATTAAATGCATATTTTCCGCTTTTCAGCGCCTTAAAAGTCACAGAAAATAGATTTCCAGCCTCTAACTGCTTATCAACAGTACCGTTAGCACTCGCATAACCTAAATTGATAGAAGCCTTGTTATTAATTGCTGAGATATCAGGAGCTATATCTGTGACCGATGTCATCCGATCAACAGAAATTGCCTCAAATGCTGTTTTGTCAAATCCGACGTTCAAGTCATATGCAGAAATTGACTGTGTTTTGGGCTGCGCAAAGCTTACAGTAATCGTTTCACCTACTGCCACTACGCTTTTGTTCGCAGAAAGTGCATTATTTGCGGCGAACACTGAGGGAACCATTAAACTGGTCAAAAGTGTTAGAGTGAGAAATAATGATAGAATTCGCCTTTTCATGGCATTTCCTCCTTATAATGAATCATTATGCTTTATCTAAAACAGAACTATACCCTGCGATATATCGGCTGATGTTCAAAATATCTCCCGTCTTATTGATAACAGTATCTGTACCAGTAATCGCCGTAACATTCGCAGCATCAAATCGATCCTTTTGGGTCTGCGCATCTCCGGTATCAAATACAGAGGACACACCTGCACAATATCTGTTGAGGTTTAGAATATCTCCCAGTTTGTTCACCGCCCCATCATAATTCACATCCCCATACAGCCACAGTTTTTGTTCGCCGCAGTCGTAATCGGATGAGCCGACAGTGATCTCCACAATTTTCGGCACATATTTTCCCGACTTGAAAATCGCCAGTTTGTAAGTGCCCTCGGAGACAGTGCTGAAGCTGAATGTCTGGTCGTACCGCTTGCCGTCCGGGTCTTGCGTAATACCTCCCTTCACGGCGGCGTATGCCAGCGCCTTTTCCGGGCTGGCCAGCTTCATGTCCGCTTTTATATCCGCATCGCTGATGCTGCTGTCATACAGCAGGAACACAGCGTTGTCGGTATTGTTCCAGCTCGCCGCAGTACCGCTTACGGTCACGCCGGTGATCTCCTCGCCGAGCTTTACATATAGGGTCAGGCTACTGCTGACCGGCGTTGCAGGGTCAAATTCTTCCGTCATGGCGGAATCCGTATAGAGCGTCACCCGGTGCATATATTTTTTCTCGATCTCAGAGATGTTGAGCTTTTCGCCGGGCGTACAGATGACGGAAGTCGTGGCGTCAGAATCGACCAAATTGATGTAACAAACGGATTTCCAAGAGGCATTTTTAAGGGCGTCATTACCGCTCTCGATATTGATTGCACTCCATTCAGCCTCAGTGCCGTCATAATACACGCTTGGAGAGGTAACATATCCGTAGAAGGCATAGTCTTCTATATTTTGCACGCTTTTTGACATCATAATATTTTTTGGACGGCAATTATAAAATGCGTGTTCGCCGATTGACAGTACATTCGCTCCAATTGTGACTGATGAGATTTTAGGAATATCAAGATTCACAGAAGACTGACTATAGGTATCAAATAAGTACGCAGGAATCCGCTCGACATTATCGTCAAAGATAACTTCTATTCCGTTCCCTTTTTGTCCTGCACAATCAAAAGCTAGGTTTTTCTTTTTATAACTTGCATTAAAATCCGCAACACACTTTGCCTTCCAATTTATTTTTTCTAAGTAGAAACAACCAGAAAATGCGGAATTTCCAATTGAAGTAACATTGGTGCCAATGGTGATGTTTGTCAAGTGTGTATTCCAGTCAAATGCATTCTTACCAATAGACGTCACAGTGTCTGGAATTGTGATACTTCTCAAACCACAATATCCAAAGGCACCATCTTCTATTGTTTCTAATTTATTTCCGAACACGACAGACCCTAAACTACTACAGGAGTAAAATGCTTCTTGACCTATGGATGTTACACTGTCTGGAATTGTGATATCCGTTAAACCTTTACACCCATAGAAGGCCCGATAGCCGATTTTTGTAACACTGCTCGGAATTTCGATATTTGTTAAACTACTGCAACCCGCAAATGCTGTATGACCAATCAATGTAATGCTGTCTGGAATTACAACGCTCGTTAAACTGCTATGATCATAAAATGCACCGTCTTGGATAGCTATTACATCGCGGCCGTAAACATTACTTGGTATTGTAATGCTCGCTTCTGAACTACTGCAACCAGTGACTGCAAGGCAATTATTATATAAAACCGTATATGTAAAATCACCGTATGTCACTGTAGATGTTGCTGCCGAAGCGCTTATTGTCCCGAATATACACACACAGATGCAGGACAAAAAAGCTGCAATTAAACGCTTGTGTTTCATTTTTACATCTCCCTCTTTTTAAGTAGAATAGTCATATGAATTGAATTTTTGTGTATATCCTAATTTAATATCCTTGTTCTCGGACAATTCAGGTGGAAACAAATTCAAAACTGCCTTAACGCATTTATACCGTTGCATCATCTCCATAGATTTGCTAAAAGGTGTACTTTTTCGTAAATATATGCACCTAATAAATTATATTCAGTGTAGCACAAATTGCATCACAAAGCAACCGCATACTTATACTTTTCAAGCAAATATGAGAGTTGTATAGTTTGAATTTTAGCTCTACGAAAAAGTACACATTCCTGTAAAATCAGCCGGGTTACAGCAACCCGGCTTTTTCGTAAATTTCCGCCCGATAACGGAAGGTGGATAGCGGCATTCCACATTCTTTCGCAGCAGCGGTTCCGGTTATTTCCCCGCGTTTCCAGCGCTGATAGACTGCGTGGAAATTCTCCGGCAGGGGTTTCGGTATGCGCCCGAACCGCACACCCTTTGCTTTGGCTGCGGCAATGCCTTCTGCCTGCCGCTGGCGGATGTTCATTCGTTCATTTTCTGCCACGAAAGACAGCACTTGCAGCACAATATCACTGAGAAACGTTCCCATCAGATCTTTGCCGCGCCGAGTGTCCAGCAGGGGCATATCCAGCACCACAATGTCAATCCCTTTTTCTTTGGTCAGAATACGCCACTGCTCCTGAATTTCGTTGTAGTTCCGCCCGAGCCGGTCGATGCTCTTGATGTACAGCAGGTCGTCCCGGCGGAGCTTTTTTAGCAGCTTTTTGTACTGGGGACGCTCAAAATCCTTGCCGGACTGCTTGTCAATAAAAATATTCTTTTTCGGCACCTGTATTTCATTCAACGCAATCAGCTGCCTGTCTTCGTTTTGTTCTCGCGTGGAAACGCGAACATAGCCGTAAATCTCTGCGATGATCAACACTCCCTTTTCAACCTAAGATGATTATGACAGCTTCAGTATAGCGGATGACTCTGCAGCACAGCTCATCTGGCAGGTCAGAGTGATAGGCTGTTTGAATCAGTAAATCCCGGCACGGTAGTTGCACCGCGCCGGGATTCTTGTAATTTTTATCAGAAACAATCCGGCCTGCCGATGCTCGTAAACCCATGCAAACCAGTCAGCACCACATTGTTCTGCGAGCTGGCGCAGTGGATGATGAGCGGGTTTCCGCTCTCGTCTTTGCCAACGAAAATGCCCACATGGGAGTCGCCGGGATAGAACACCAGATCACCCGGCAGGGCTTCGCTCCAGGAGATTTGCTTGCAGTAGCCGTGCTGACTGGCCGCACCGCCGCCGTGCCCGATGACATAGTTCAGCGAATTGTGGAATACCCAGTCCACAAAGCCGGAGCAATCCAGCCCGTAAGGACGGACTGTCCCCGTGCTGCGGCTCCCCGGTGCAGTCACGCGGGTTGGCGTTCCCCAGCGGGAATCCCAGCCGATGACGCTGCTCTTGCCGCCCCAGAAATAGTGCACCCTGCCGAGAAGCGAGTACGCTTTCTCCACCACCGCTTTCCGCTGTGCTGAAACATCTTTCGGCATAGCAGCAAGCATGGCACGAATCTGCGCTTCGTCTAAGCTGACCTCATCGCCATAGGTGCCGACCAGTTCAGCAAGCATCTGTGCGTACTCCGGTTTCAGCACCTCGGTCAGCGCCTCGCACTGGCTTTTACTGAAATGGTAGAAGTCAGGCATTTCTTCGGCCTTTTTGCTTGTGATCGTGATATGGAGGATGGTTTCGGTGTCGTCCTCATGCTCGATGATCTGCACATACCAGCTCACCGCGTTCATATCCCGGAACACCTGCCGGATGAGGTCGATGCGCTCCTCATCTATCGTCACCACGTCGGTAGCGTCGGCGTCCGCGCCGGCGGTTTTGACCGCAAACACTGCGATGATGTCCGTCCAGTTGCGGATGGTAAGGTCACTGCCTCCGTCCGGCTCCCGGTGGATCACTACGCTGTCTGTCGGGTTCTCGGTCTGTATCCGGCTGATTTCGGCGGCATATTCGCTGTTGATGCGTGCCACCGCCTGCGGCACAGACTGAGCATCGCTGTCGTTTCCCGACCAGAACATGCCGAACGGTGTTCCGATGACTGCCGCCGCACCGCCGATGACCAAGATCAGCGCAATGAGCGCACCGGCTCCGCCCAGAAGTCCCACCGCGGCCCTTGCAATAGCTTGTCCAGTGCGGATGACAGCGTTTTTGACCCATTCAAAGCCTTTTGCGGCGCGTTTTGCCGTCTGTGCGGTCTTTTGCGCGGTTTCCTGCACGAATTGCTGCTGTATTTTTTCTCTGGCGTGTGACGTAACCTGCGCCTGCGTCTTTGCCGCCGCCTGCTGGCGTACAGAATGCGTTTGCCGCCCTGTGAACATCGGCTCACGGGGCGGCTTTTCGGTTCTTTTCGGCGGTGTTGATGCTGTTTTCCTGTGTCGGGTTGCCTGCGTCAGTGACGTATCGGCAGGGGCAGGGGAGGACATATCCGCAAAGCGATGTTCCTGCAATACAATGTCGTTTTGTACCCGAAAGGCTTCTTGCTTCGCTTCCCACGCCACGGTTTCCCGACGGTGTTCGGTCTGCTTTTTCGCCTGTTCCTGCCGGAATTTCTGCTTGGCACGAGTGACTTGCGGCGGTTCACTTTGGTGCGGCGCCGAGGCATTTTCTGCTTTTTCTTTCGGTTCAATTGGTGAAATTGTTCTGTCAAATTGCTTTTGCGCCAGTGCCTTGCCGGAGCGGAACGCCGTCCGTGCGCTGATTTCCGCCGCTCTTTGTGCGGTGGTTTCAAATCGGCTTGCCGGTTCCGAGAACACCGATTGCGCTTCTTCCTGCTGCTCTGCGCTTTTGCCCGTGAGCTGACGGCGGACTGCGTTCTCTCGCAGCACCTTCGCCGCCTGCCTGGGGAGAAACGCTGTCGTCTGCCGGGTCTGAATGTCCCGGTCTTTGGGGCGTGTTCTTATCTCTTTCACAGCGACTCACCCGGCTTTGTCGTCATCAGGCGGTACAGCGCAGTATTTCGCGGGAATTGGTTGATGAACGGCACCAGTGCGCCGCCGACCTTGATGAGGCCGTGTCCCGACTCGGCGTTGTTGATGTAGCCGAGCTGCTCTTCCGAAATGCGGAGCATCCGCACCAGCTCCTCCTGATCGGTGGGAGCCTGGGACAACATCAGCAGAAACTCCGAGTTCGCCAGCATATTTTTCGCTGTGGGAGAGCGCAGACAGTCCGTGACATTCTGCGTGATGCCGGTCGCGGCGGCATTTTTCTTGCGAAAACGCTTCCAGCTCTCCTCCAGAAAGCTGGTGCTGTACTCGTTGGCGAAAAACAGGTAAATCTCGTCGATGTAGATCCAGGTGCGCCGTCCGCGACGGTGGTTCTCAATGACGCGGTTCAAGATCGCGTCCAGCATGACGAGCATTCCCACGGTCTTGAGCTGACTGCCCAAATCGAAGATGTCGAACAGCATGATGCGGCTGCTCATGTCCACATTGGTCTGATACGCGAACACATCCAGTGTACCGTCTACAAACAGTTCAAGCGCCAGCGCGATGGACTGCGCCTGTGGCTCCGGCTGACGCAGCAGCTCCGCACGGAATTCTTTCAGCGTGGGAGAAGGCGCACCATCCTGGGTGTAGTTCTGGTAGACGCTTTTCACGCACCGCGCAATGATAGAACGCTCTTTCGCGTCAATCAGGGAGGGTTTCATAAGCTGTTCGCACAGGGACATGACGAACTGACTTTTCAGCAGCAGTGGGCCGTTTACCGTGTCCTCTTCCTCGCCGTAGCCGCTCGTCATGTCCATAGCGTTGATGTGGTTGTGACTGCCTGCCGCAATCTGTACCACCTCGCCGCCAAGTGCGCGGACAAGCGGCGCATATTCGCGCTCCGGGTCTACGATGATGATGTCGTCGTCGGTGGACAGGGCGATGGAGGTGATCTCCTCTTTTGCGGCAAAGGACTTGCCCGAACCGGACACGCCGAGGATAAAGCCGTTGCTGTTGAGAAGCTGCCTGCGGTCGCAGACGATGAGGTTGCGGCTGGTGGCGTTCACGCCGTAATAAATGCCGCC
>ERZ780207.2329-NODE-2329-length-13935-cov-2.991643_pt1 | contig 13935 bp, 15 predicted proteins | sample MGYA00510977_ERZ780207 | MGnify/ENA primary metagenome ERZ780207 (study PRJEB29588, sample SAMEA2151383) | human gut metagenome | biome: human gut; feature: human-associated habitat; material: faeces | place: Denmark | collected 2008/2010 ... | reverse complement strand
CTCGGAAGCTCTGCTTCCGCGCCTGTTGCTTGGGCAAACCCCGTTTCTTCCGCCCATATCGACGTAGGCAGAGCCGCCGTCAGCATCATCAGCGACAGCAGCAAAGACAAAAGACGTTTGATTTTGTGTTTCATAAGTTTCTCCTGCTTTTTTCAAGTACAGCCACGACTGCAAGCCGTCCCGCTTTGCCGCCATAGCTTCGGTCACATGTTATCAGCGTGAGAATGGAATCCTCCGCGCCGACCGTCACGCCCGTGTCGTACAGTGCGTTCCGCCGGGCGTATCGGATAAATTCCAGAAATGCCGCGTCGCTTTCAAAATCCGCCTGTGAAGCGTCCCACTCGCCGCTGTGAAAATTCAGCACGGCGAAAATGCGGTATGCGCCGCTTTCATACAGCGTATCGAGCAGCATGGTTTCGTGTCCGGCATAGAAATCCGCATCCTTGTACCGCATGAGCGACGTGAACATCTTCTCGCCGGTGGATTTGAGATGATGCCCGTAAATGGCGATATTGCGGCTGGGGATGCTGTAATCCGTTTTCATCAGCGAAAACAGCGTTCCCGCCGCGCCCTGTTTCCCCGTGAACGTGTGATGCAGGTAATGGTCGGCGTCGTCCGTCCAGACGACGGGATAATCCACGTTCGTGCCGGGAATCCTGATCCACGCGATGAAATCGTCGTTCTGTGCCAGACACGCCGCAAGGTCTGCGCCTGTCCCGATGTCGATTTCAGGCGGGGATTCATCCATTTTGGGCAGTTCAAGCGGTTCTTGCGTTGCGCTTGGGAAACCAAGCAGTACGCGCAGGGCACTTTTACCCTGTGCAGGCGCGTCCGTTGCCTGCGCCGTTTCCTCGCTTTTGAGCTGAACGCGCAGGTCGTCATATTCTGCCGCGCTCCGATTCATTTCCGTGTTCTGCCCGATGAGCGGGCAGAGCAGCATTGCCGCGCCCGTCACAGCCATTGCCGCCGCAAGAAAAGCCGAGGGCGAATCCGCATGTTTTTGCTTCATGATGTTCCTCCCTTCTCACAGGCAGTACAGCTTCCTGCCCTGTATGGCGTAGACCAGAATCGGGGTGCAGTCCGGCGTAAACAGGTAACACCTGCCGGATTCAATCTGCGTCAACGCGCAGAGCTGGCAGGCTTTTCCGTCCACCGGCGGCACGGCGAAGAACAGCACCCGTCTGGGAAACCAGCCGCCGCTAATCTCGCACGTCCGCTGCTCGGCTTCCTGCTCCAGCTGCATCACCCGAAGCGCGGTTTCCGTCCGCTTTTCGGGCAAAAGAAAACCTGCTTGCGTATCCTGCCGCAGCAGGTTCTCAAGCAGGTCGTCTTTGCTCATGCAGCCGGGAAATCGGTCAATGGGTTCGAGTTCACAGGCGAATTGAAAATAGTTTTTCATGGACACCACTCCCTTCTAAAGCTCATCGAGCCAGTTTTCATAATCTTCCTCCCGCTTTCGCCGGTCGTATCGCACCTGAGCGTCGTAGTAATTGCCCATCGTCGCGGGCGCGTTGAACAGCGTGGTCAGCAGATATTTCTTGATGTTGCGGACGCGGCTCGCGTTCTGCTCAAGACAGCCGAAGATGTACTCGATGTGCATACTGTTGATCTTGCGCATCCGCTCCCTGACCAGCTCGACGGGATACTCCGCCCCGGAAATCGTGATTGTTTCCCTGCCGGTGCAAAGGATTTCCACCATCAGCGCGACGATCTCATCCATCCGATCCCGGTTATACGGCGTGACAAGGCAGTCATACCCGATCTGCGACCGCACACTGTCCCGAATCGCCGCAACATCTTCCTGCCTTTCCCTGAGATGGATTGATGGATAAGGATTTTCTCCCTGAGTATTTGGTGGATACGTTTTTTCTGAATTCGTGTTTGATCTATTCGTATTTAATTGTGCGGGATTTTCCTGTTCAGGTTTTTCCTGCTTTGGATTCTCCTGCACAGGCTTTTCCTGAACCGGATTCTCCAGTCTTGGATTTTCCCGTTTTGGTTTTTCCGGCTTAGGTGCGTCTTGCGCAGGCTGGCTGTTCATGTGGCAGTCCTCGTAGATCAGGTACTCTGTCCCGCTCAGCCGTCCGCGCTCGTCCCGTTTTCGATTTCGGATCACATAGCCCGAACGCTCCAATTCCTTGACGGCTTCGCTGATCGCGTCCACGCCCTCTTTGCTGATTGCCGACAGCCCCCGCAGCGTATAATCCCAGTTCTCCGGCAGGGACAGCATCACCGACATCAGCCCTTTTGCTTTAAGCGTCAGGCGTTTATCCTTCAAATGCTGATTGGACATCATCGTGTAGTTTTTGGTTTTGACAACTCGAAAGACTACGGTCATTTCGTTTCACCTCCCTTCGCATTTTGTATTTTCCATGATTTCAAAATTTTCCCCATGATTTTCTCTTGATTTCCGTCTTCATCTCGGCTAAAATATATTTATATTTGATATTAGCCGACGGAGGTGCTTTGCATGCCTTATATCAAGCGGAACTTAGAGAAAATCGTTCAAGAAGTGACACTGGAATATCCCGTCATGCTTCTCACAGGACCCCGCCAAGTCGGTAAAACCACCATGCTGATGAAGCTGATGGAAGGTTCCGAGCGCAGCTATGTAACCCTTGACGACTTGAGTGAAAGAGCCTTAGCAAAAAGCGATCCCGAACTTTTTTTGCAGCTCCACAAACCGCCAGTCTTGATTGATGAAGTTCAATATGCGCCCGAATTATTCACATACATTAAAATCTATGTCGATCAGCACCACACGCCGGGTTCTTTCTGGCTGACTGGTTCACAGGCTTTCAAACTCATGCATGGCATTCAGGAATCCCTTGCAGGACGTGTTGCAGTCTTGTCTATGACCAGCTTAACGCAAGCGGAAAGCTGCGGCGAATCCGTCACTCCCTTCACTGTTGATCTTGAAAGTCTGACTGAGCGTGCAAAGCACCGGCAAGCCGCCGATGCGCATGCCCTATTTGAGCGTATCTTCAAAGGTTCCATGCCTGCGCTGCTCAGTGGTTCTGTCAGCAACAGCCAGATTTTTTACAGCAGTTACATCAGCACATATATTGAACGCGATGTTAAAGATCTTTCTGATTCCATCGATTCTTTGAAATTTCTTCGCTTTATCACCTCTGTTGCGGCTCGTTGCAGTCAGATGTTAAATGTCGCCGATATCGCGCAAGATGCCGACATCAACCAACAGCAAGCCAAAAACTGGCTCGGCATTTTGGAAACGCTCGGCTTGATCTTTTATCTTCATCCTTACTCGAACAATCTGCTCAAGCGTCTTGTAAAAACGCCTAAACTCTATTTTTACGACACCGGGTTGGTTTGCTATCTAACAAAATGGAGTAATGCCGAAACGCTCGAAGCTGGTGCTATGAACGGCGCAATTCTGGAAAATTACGTTGTTTCTGAAATTGCAAAAACCTATTTGAATAGTGGAAAAGAGCCTTTCATGTACTATTACCGGGATAAAGATGCCAAGGAAATTGATATCGTACTGGAGCATGACGGTATCCTAAATCCTCTTGAAATCAAAAAAACTGCCAATCCCGGCAGCGAACTGACAAAAGTATTTTCTCTGCTCGATAAAGCTTCCACTCCTCGCGGAAAAGGGGCTATCCTTTGCATGAAGCCCGCTCTTGGTGCCATCGATAAAGAAAACTATATTATTCCAATTTGGATGATCTAAGGTTTATTTACCTTCGTAGAAACGTAAAACTGCCCGCTTTTTTCGGCGAGCAGTTTTTCATATTCACTTAATTATCATTACATTTCACGACTTGATCGTTCTGCTCAATTCTTCAACTTCCTGCTTTGTCAGCATCGTTAGATCAACAACCTGCTCCATGGGGTAGTTTTTTTCAAGCATACGACGAGCAATAGCGAGTGTCTTCTGCATTTCGCCGCGCTTCTCGCCACGTTCTTCGCCGCGCTTCTCGCCACGTTCTTCGCCGCGCTTCTCGCCCAGCATGATTCCTTCATCAACCATTTGTCGAATCGCTTCACACATACTTGTATTTTCACCTTCAAAGCACTTGAGCATAGCCTTTACTGCTTGATTGTTTTGCTCAATTCTTCAACTTCCTGTTTCGTCAGCTTCGTTATATCAACAATCTGCTCCTTAGAGTATTTCATTTCAATCATACGTCGTGCAATATCCAACGCTCTTTGTTTCTCACCCAGCATGATTCCTTCATCAACCATTTGCCGAATTGCTTCACACATACTCGTATTTTCACCTTCAATGCACTTGAGCATATCCTTTACTGTTTGATTGTTTTGCTCAATTCTTCGACTTCCTGCTTTGTCAGCTTAGTTACACTAATCACCTGTTCTTCAGGCATTTTCAGTTCGAGCAAACGACGAGCAATAGTCATTTTTTCATTCAGACTTCCTTGTTTTTGTCCCATAGAAATTCCTTCATCAACCATTTGTCGAATCGCTTCACACATATTTACAACCTCCTTGTTTGGGTCAATCGCAATTCCCGCATTCGTCATAGCATTGATGACCAGTGCTGCGTTTGTTTCCAGACAGCTGAACTTTGAATCCTCATTCAGCAATTTTTCCATCCGTGCCTTATCCCGCTGGTATTTAATATACGCCAGCACTTCACGCAGACTGCTGTTCAGCTTCTGAAGGTCATTGTCGCTCATCTCCATCGGGTCAATCATGAAAACCCGATAGTCCTGAATAAACGGAAGGACTTTTTCGGGTTGCTCGCCATACATCTCGCGCAGGCTGAGCGGCGCATCCCATTTCTTTCCGCCAAAGTTAATGACCAGCGTAATCACAGGGGACAGCCGATCTTCTTTCTTCATACCCGAAAGATATTCTTCCGATGTACCATTTTTTCTTTCCTTACGATGCTGGCTTGCCAGATCACGCACCTGCTTTTCGAGCTGCATGGCATCGTACAGCATGTTGCGAACCGGCATGGCATAATGCACATGGCTCTGATTCTCTATTCCCAGCACGAGATAGGTGTACCGATCATCCGTTTTAACCGCCAGCGTTTTAAGCGTATCGCGGTATTTCTGCGCCGCTTCCGGCTTGCCTTTCTCATCCTCATGATATGGAATCACATACTGCGTTGTATCCATATCGGTCAGCTGTTCCGGCTTAATCACCTGTTCGCCATCATAAATCAGATAGTTAAAAGCATCTGCAAACACTTCCGCTTCCGAAACATACTGTTTGGTTGCCGTATCCTGAATGGACATGTTTTTTCTCTCCTTTGAGCCATCATTTCATCCGTTCATGCTCTATTTCAAGTTTATTTTATCACGTCGCTTATGATTTCGCAAGCACTTATGATTCATCACCGTTCCTGCGAAAGCTGCCGCTTTTTATACCAGCCTTCCAGCAGCTTGATGATGGTATCTTCCATTTGCTTTGGCGTGTAGGATTTCGGAAAATACCTGCGCAGCGTTTCGTTTTTCAGCGTCACCCGATCAAGGTCGGTTTTCTTTTCTTCACTCATGACCGCCCGCATCACATCAAGGGAAAGCATCTTCTGCAGGCTGAATTTCTTTAATCGTTGTGCCTGAGAAAGCGACGGCGTTGCCTGTTCGCTGTCCATTGCTTCAAGCAGAAGGGTTTGTTCTTCTTTCTTCAAATAAGACAGTTCGACCGCAGGATTAAACGCAATTTTGCGTTCATCTACCATATCCAGTAATTCGGGAATCAGTTCGGTCAAGCGGATATATCTTTGAATCTGATTTCTACTATCTGGCGCATTTTCGGCTATCAGCTCAACAGTTCGCTTTCCAGAGAAATTGTGACCAACTTGGTCACGATTTTCTTTCATCGGTCGTCCCGCCTGCCTTTTCATCGCATCGAGCTTCATTTTATAGGCAAATGCACGTTCACTCGGCAGCAGCTCCTCACGCTGCAAATTGCTATCCACCATGATAATCGTGGCAGCGTCGTCGTCGAGATCGCGAACGATGACCGGCATGGTTTCCTTACCTGCCAGCTCGGAAGCATGATGCCGCCTGTGACCAGCGATCAGCTCATAGCCGCCGTCAGGATCAGGACGCGCAATCGCGGGGACAAGCACGCCATACTCGCACACACTGTCTACTGTGTCCTGCATCGCCGCGTCGTCCTTGACCTTGAAGGGATGCTTTCTGAACGGATGTAGCTCACCCAACGAGATTTCCTGCACCTTTTCCCGCTGGGCATCCGCTCTGCTTTCTTCCGTCGCAAAAAGGTCATCGACCGATTTCAGCTCGATATTTCTGGCGCTGCTTTTCATGCTGAATCACCTCTTTCGTCAGCGCGTTGTACGCCTGCGCGACCTTGCCCTTCGGATCATACGCGAAGATGCTTTTTCCTTCGGCGCTGCACTCCGCCGCCCTGATGGAATGCGGAATTACGGTATCAAACACCTTGATCTTTGTTCCATACTGTGTCCGAAGCAATTCGCTGATTTCACGGGCATACGTCGTGCGGCTTGCCATTGTAATGAGAATTCCTTCAACCCGCAGTCCCCTGTTCAATCCCCGGCGCATCCTGACGATGCTTTCCATCAGCTTGCCCAGTCCATCTACCGACAAATAATGCGGTATGGTCGGAATCAGCACGCTGTCTGCCGCTGCCAGTGCGTTGATCGTCATCATGCCCAGCGACGGCATACAATCCAGCAGCACATGGGAGTAGTCTTTTCTGCAATCGTCCAGCACCCGTTTCAGCACATTCTGCCGTGTATCCAACGACGCTTCCACGCCTGATAAGGCAATGCTGCCGGGAATCAAGTCCACCCCTTCCGCATGATGCAGAATCGCTTCTTCGGCATGAGCGGGTTGTTCCTGAAGAACTCTGCCCATGAGTGTAGCCAGCGTCACCGGCAGGGTTTCCGGCTTCTTCCATCCCAAACTGAGCGTCAGGCTGGCTTGCGGATCGCAGTCTACCAGCAGCACGCGCTTTCCTTCTCTCGCCAAACCAATACCCAAATTGGCGCAGGTCGTCGTTTTGCCTACGCCGCCCTTCTGGTTCGACAGACTGATAATTTGCGTATCCATATTTTCTCCTTTCCGATGAATACAAAAAGGACGCTCGTTGTCGGAGCGTCCCCAAGTTGCTGAGATTGAATTTTCTTATCTCACGATCAGAATGATCCTTTCAGATTTATCATAATTCGATAGTCCATGCTGTCAGCATGGGATGTGTCGAAAAAGTCATTGAAATCGGAAAGTTTTTCTTAAATAACAGTAAAAACTATTGATATCTTCGATGCTTTCTGCACATGTTTTTGCGGAGATATGTGCAGTAACCGAAAAAGAGGCCCATGTTTCTGCATATACCCAAATATAATTATATGCAGAAAGACCACCAACCTGATTCGTTTTGCCTATGCTGCCTTTTTGTCTGAACAGGCTGACGATTTATGCAGCTAATGAAAAAAGGAACTGGCAGAACATCTCTGCACCAGCTCCTCATTCTGTGTTTTCTCATCTCGTAATGTCGTTCCAAGTAATGATATCGGGACATTTTAACAGATTATCTTTCAAATCAGCCGGATTCATGAACTCGCCTGTCTGAGCATTTACAATCATCGTATGATAATCCAGTCCCAGCGTTACTTGCCCATCTTCCATTTCTGCGTAATGCTTTTGTTCTTCTTTCGGATTAAAGAAGTAGTCGCACTCGATTTGCCATACAGGATATAATACGATTTGTTCGTTTTCGTCAAGATAACAGCAATATCCAAATCTCATCTCGTAAACATTGCGGATATTGCCCTTTTCAATTTGCTTTTCGACGCTTGATATAACATCATCAATCGTACACAATGGCACATCATCGACCACCGAAGTAACTTTTTTCAGCGGTCGAAATTGTATTTTATATCCACCATCGACATACGCAATAAAATCCCATATTGGCGGTCTAAAGCATCCCCAATACTCTTCTCCTTTTGTTTTCCAGCTTTTCGGAAATTTGAATCCCATTTCTTTTTCGTCAGTGCCATACGTTATATCTCCAGCACCCATTAAAATAGGAATTCCATCAACATTTTGTCTCAATTTGCAATAATAGCATGGACGGGTATTGGGCACAATCGTCACCCATGTAATATCTAAATCCAAATCATAATCTGGGAAGAATTTTCCGAGTTCTTGATTGGCATAATCTATACTGTCTTGAACTGTAAAATCATATCCGTCTAAATATGGATATAACCGATCGACCTCATTTGAGCAATACTGAGTTCCGCTGAAGCTTTCTAATTTTGTTGTTTCTTTATTTATTTTTGTATTCAGATCATCGTATTCGAATAAAACCAATTTTCCTCCTTCTTGACAAATATACACAGCTCCCCTTTCATTTCTTTCTTGATTCAAATAATTCAGTACGATAGCTTCCTCGTCTCTTTCTTCCCGTATCATTGATTGAGAATAAATGTTTAAGACATTTTCTACAGGTAGAATCTGATTTTCCACAATCTGAATCGGCACTTTATCTACTTGAGGAATGATTGGCGTTACATCTACGCTAACTGTTCTTCCATATCGGTCAACATAATCTTTTTTCCACTCGATATTTGCTTCTGTTTGGAGTTCATTTATGCCGATGTATTCCGCGCGTACCGGTTTAGTCATGCCTATCATCCACGGTATGGCGCAAAGTAACATTAAGGCAGGAATTTTCTTAAACATGTTCTCTCTCCTTAAATAATGGGTAAGTTGTTCCGCTCCTTTATTCCAACTGTACAAGCCTCGCCTGACTCTATTTCCGTAAACTTTTTTATGCCTTCTTAATCCACTGGAATCACAACCTTTTCATCTAAACTTTCTCACTTATATAGACGTAAAAATTTTCTCATATTTACACCTTTTTTCGTTTTTGTCGGATATAAATCAATAAATCGCAATTCGTAGCTCGTTTTCTTTTCGAAAAATCGCTCTCAACCATAGCATCATTTTTTCGTTTTCCTTCTCAATATGCAAAAAGCGCAGCCTTTTCAAGCCGTGCTCTCTCGTCTATACTGTTATCGTTTCAAAGCAATTCACGTTTCCGTTATCTATTTTCACTGAAACGCAGATTCTACGATTTCCAGCCCTGATATGTTGCTTCAAGCGTCCGCGTCTTTTCCCAAATCTCCTCGGCAATCACTTTGCAGTTCTTCGCGTTCATTCCCGCCGCTTTTCCAACTGCCAGCAGTTCTTTCATTCCCGGATTCCTGCCGTTTCCATCCACCGTCGTGCTATGCTCTCCGAAGTAGGTCGTGCTCCACGTCAAATCATACGCCGGCGACGGATGCCAGCAATCCATCTGTTCGTCATAGATCCAGCTGAAATTCTTCGCATGGTCATCGCGATTATGCGCAAAGACATTGAAACACATCCGTCTGTACATCTGTTCCAAATCTTCCCGATTATCCAGAGAAAGAATCTTCGTCAGTTTCATCAGGGTATGATAGTCCATTGCGGCGGTGCGCCAATCCACTTCGAGAATCGCCGCCGCAGTCAGCATGTGCCGCCGCTCGATATGCCCATCCGTCTTTCTTCGGTCAAACCGCTTTACAGCAAAGTAACCCGCACACACGCTGGACGGCATCAGTTTGGTTTCCGGCACGATGATTCCGCAGTCCGCGGCGCAATCCATATAGGCTTTTTCCATCGTGCCGCTATCCTTCATCTCATCGGAAGCCGGAAACTTGATGATCCACTCATCCGTCATGATCTTCGGTCTTGCGCCGCCGGAACTGCCGCCCATTTGGAACAGTTCATCCAGATCGCCTGCATCCTCGTGATTCAATATCGCATGACATTGAGCGGAAAGCTCGTCCAAATCGTCAATCGCCGTATCCTGCCGAATATTCCACGCCGGGCGGTACGACAACGCGCCCATTCCCGAATCGCCGACGATCGCCAAACGCTCCAACTGCGTCATATCCGCAGAAAGAATTCCCCGCGCCTTTAACATCCGATCGACCAGCAGCTGCCCCCACGCATCCGGCAGACTATCGGCAAACACGCTCCACAATCCGGAAAACGCTTGGCTCGTCGGAACAAAGACCTTTTGCTCCACCGGCAACGAAAACGGACTGATTGCAAAGCCGTTGTCCAGCCATTCTTCCGAATAAGCGAACGCTACCCGCCGATCCGCGGTCTGCGCCATCGTTCCGACAAATCGCTCGCCGAGGTAGACCTCGAGCTTACGTTCTTTCACGGATAACCTCCTCAATGCTGCCGTATTCCACATTCGTGAACAGATTTTTGATTTCATCCGCGCAGTCCAGTGCAACACACAACTTTGTCAGCGAGTTCAGCGAAATCTGCCCCGTCGTTTCAAAGCGCTTGATGCTGCCATAGCTTACGTTGCTCTTTTCGCTCAACGCCTGCTGTGAAAGATTGCGGCGCTTGCGGATGCGGCTTAAACGCTGCGCCAACGCTTTGTCGATTTCTTCCGGCGTTTCCCAAACGAACTTCATGTCATCCTCCAACGGATCATATTTGATACAAATCTCTAGAAGCCACGCTTAATAGACCATATTTTATCCGTTTCAGTATATCACAATGCGTTTTTGTTTTCAAGACGATACTCCCTATACAAAAAGCGCAGCTTCTGCAAGCCGCGCTCGATCATTCGATTTTCCGCTTTTAGGCATATTTCTCAGTTTCATCGCTCCTCTGAACCGCTGAATGGATCGCTTTTCAAATACCGTTTCATCAGGAACGTGCAAAAATACGGAAAGGTATAAACGTTATCACTGAATCCAATGTTGCCACCCGTCAGCTTGATTCCATGATGGATTTCAGGATACCTGTCATTCTCAATCAACGCCTGCATGGACTTCGCTTTTCCGCTTTTCGCCTTCACTTCAACGGGGATCAGTTCGGAGGCCGTCCTGACAAAGAAATCTTCCTCCAGCGTTGAATCCTCCCGCTTATAGTAATACAATTCATATCCGCTCTTTACGAGCGCTTCTCCAACGACATTTTCATATAGTGCGCCTTTGTATACGCCAAGATTTTTGTTTGCCCTCAAATCTTCCTGTGCTTCTTCATCCAAGAGCGCCACCAGCAGCCCACTGTCGGCAAAATACACCTTCATTTTTGTGTCGTCATAGTTTCCCCTAAGCGGCAGTTCAGGGAAATGAAGGCAATAACAAATATTGATAATTCCCGCATCATTCAGCCATTCTATACAGCCCCGATAATCCTTGAACCGCGCTCCGGACGCCACTTTAGAAATTTGGAATTTCTTGTTTTCTTTCGCAAGCTGCACCGGAATCTGATTGAAAATATTCAAAATCCGTGTCTGGTCTACGCCGTCCGCATATTTGCGAATATCTTCTTTATAATCTAAAATGAGTTGCTTCTGAATCTCCTGCGTTCCTTCAAACGTTCCCTTTTCAATATATTCCTTGACGACGGCAGGCATCCCGCCCAAGATACAGTAATCCAAGAACAGATTATGGCACGTTTTCAGCAAGACCTCGTTAAACGGCTTCATCTGAACCATGTGCTGATAAATATCTTCAACGAAATCGGCTTCATAACCTTTCGCCCAAAGGAACTCCTCAAAATCCAAGGACTTCATTTCATAATCGCTTTTATATCCTACGCTGTTGCTTTCAATCTTTCGATAGTTGATTCCAAGCATCGAGCCGCTGCAAATCACGTCAAATCTTCCGTCTATGTGAAAAAACTTGAGCGCCGTTGCGATGTCCGGGAATTCCTGCAACTCATCGAAAAAAATCAGTGTTTCGCCCGGAATAAAGCGTTTAGCCGGATCCATTCGCGATATGTTCTTAATGATGTCGTCTGTTTTGTAGCCATCTTCGGTAATCAGCTTGTATTTGGGTTCTTCAACAAAATTGATGTATATGACGCTCGTATAATTGGCTTCGGCAAAGTGATGAACCGATTCCGTTTTTCCAATCTGTCTGGGTCCTTTAACGATCAATGGTTTTCGTTTCGGATCAGCCTTCCACTGCCTGAGCGTTTCATCTATTTTCCGCTTCAAATACGTCATCGCAACCGCTCCCCTCTGCTTTCTTTCTTCAATTATACGCCGTCTTTCCGATTTGCACAACGTACTCTGCGAAAAAATGAGCGAATATTTCTCCAAATCCAGCATTTTATGAGCGAATATTCCGCGAACATCCACATTTCATGGGGGAATCCGCTTCGTTTTCTTTATCCTATTGAAAAAGCGCAGCTTCTGCAAGCCGCGCTCGATCATTCGATTTTCCGCTTTCACGCATATTTCTTTCTCTGCTCGATCACACCCGCCAGCAGCGCCAGAAGCATCTGCGCGTCATCCTGCGCATCGCCTTCCAATGCCGTCTGTTGCGGGTCGCCCTCGCGGATTCTCAGCGTTCTTCGAATCTCCTTGGGAATCACCACGCGCCCCAATTCGTCGATTCTCCGCACAATGCCCGTTGCTCGCACAATTATGCTGCCTCCTTCTTCAACTTTCGCTCTCTTTGGCACCCCTATTATGCGGCAGGCAACGCGATTTATGCGCATGAGCCCATCTGGCAATCCCATCCAGCGAATCGTTCAGGCCGCCCGTCCGCGGAGCATGATTTTGGCGGAGAAGACGTTATCCCGATAGGTGAAGGTGCTTGCGCCGCCGTTTTTTTCCGCAATGTGCCGAACGGACTGAATCCCGACGCCGTTTCCCTTGCGTTTGGAGGAGCGGAATACCCCGTTTGTTTCCTTCACCTCCGTGTCGCATGCGTTTTCAACCAGCATCAACAGCAGCTTTTCCGCGTGCACATAGGCCTTCACCTTGATCTGCCGCCGGGCTGGCGCGGTGCGGAAGCTGGCCTCCAGCGCATTTTCCAGCAGATTGGACAGCACCAAGCCCATGTCGATTTCATCGACCGGGAGCGTCTGCGGCAAATCAATCTGCGCGGAAAACGGAATCCCTTCCCGCTTCGCAAGCGCGCAGTAATAACCAAGCACGCTGTCCACCGCGCGGTTTTCGCAGAAATGCATATCCAAATCGGGAATTCGGGAGACGGTCTGCGCCAGATACGCCTTGATCGCCTCCATGTCGTCGGCTTCCGCCAGCATGGAAATCTGGTTCAGGTGGTGCCGGATGTCGTGGCGCGCCTGCCGCACTTCCTCGATGGCGACCTTGAGGTTTTCGTAGCGCTGCTGCTGCATGGATAGAAGCTGGTTCTCCTGCCGCAGTCTGGCGTTTCGGTTCAGGCTCGTTGCCATCAGCAGGAAGATCGTGTTGAACATGAACATGAGGATGAGCAGCGCGACGCTCAGAACGATGTAGCCCTGAAGCACACGGCCGGTATAGAGCGTCGTCGGATAGATCGGAACCATAAAGAGGTTGAGCGCGATAAACATGAGCGGCAGAATCCAGAACACATACCACGTCTGCGCAAAATTGTCGTCCTCCACCATGGTTCTCACCGCGTGGGTCGCCGGATAATACGCGGCGGCGGTCACCAACCAGCAGACCGCGTTGTAAACGAAGCCCGCCCGCAGGCAGAACCACGGCGCCGCCTGCGGCGTTTGGGCGCGCATCAGCATGGCCGCGTTGAGCGCTCGGGACAGGCTGTTTAGGCAAGCGAATACCGCGCAGACGGACAGCGCGATCGTTCCGGATTTCCAAAGGGAAATCTGCGTCGTTCGGATGTACAGGAGTATCGCCATCAGCGTCAGCCCCGCCGTCGCGAGCGCCGTGGAGGCATGCAGATACCGGCAGAGCGCGCCTCCGGCCACGCACAGCCCCAGCATAATCGGCATCAGCCACGAGGCGAGTCTGCCCGCCGGCTGCTTCAAATAGGATTTCACCGGGAAATACGCGAGCAGCAGGCCGGGAATCACCACCGTGAGCTCCAGAATCGGGCGAAGAACCTCCCTCACAACGCGCGCCCCCCTTGCAGCAGAAATTCCATGAATACCTGACGGGCGCTTTTCAAAAGCTCCTGACTGACATAGACGCGGC
>ERZ780207.2318-NODE-2318-length-13968-cov-2.995328_pt1 | contig 13968 bp, 6 predicted proteins | sample MGYA00510977_ERZ780207 | MGnify/ENA primary metagenome ERZ780207 (study PRJEB29588, sample SAMEA2151383) | human gut metagenome | biome: human gut; feature: human-associated habitat; material: faeces | place: Denmark | collected 2008/2010 ... | reverse complement strand
GGCCGACGGCTCCTGTCTGACGAGGATTATTTCTCGTCGGTGTCGGGAGCGTGGTCGATCAGGTCGAGGAACTGGTCGAGTTTCGGAGTGACGATAATCTCCGTGCGGCGGTTGCGCTGACGGCCGAGGTCGCTGCTGTTGTCGGCGATAGGATTGTATTCGCCGCGGCCGCCGGCTGTCAGACGCGACGGGTCGATTCCGAAGCGGTTCTGAAGCACCTGGACAACCGAGCTGGCGCGCAGTGCCGAGAGATCCCAGTTGTTGCGGATATTCGTGCGCGAAATAGGCACATCGTCGGTATTGCCCTCGACGAGAACATCATAGTCCTTATAGTCCTTGATAATCTTAGCGATCTTGCCCAGAGTCTCCATTGCGCGGTCGCTGACCTCGTAGCTTCCGCTCTTGTAGAGCATATTGTCGGCCAGAGAGATATAGACGACCCCTTTGAGCACCTTGACGTCGATGTCCTTGAGCTCGTCGCGCGAGAGCGAACGGGTCAGATTGTTGGTCAGCACCATGTTGAGCGAATCGCTCTTCGACTTGGCGGCAACCAGCTCTTTGATATATTTGTTCGAGGCATTGATTTCGTCGACAAGCTTGGCGATGTTCACACTGCTCTGCGAACCGCTTTCTATCGACTGGTTGAGCGTTTTCTGCATCTCGGCATAAGCTCTCTTGAGCTCGGCGTTGGCGGCGCGGGCATCGGCGAGGCGCTGCTCGAGATTCTGGTTCGACAAATTGCTTTTGGCCAGCTCGACCTGAGCGGTCTGATAGTCGGCCTGAAGCTTCGAATAGTCGGCCTGAAGGGCCGCATAGTTCTTCTTGCTGACACATCCTGTCAGCGAAACGGCTGCCACGGCAAGCGCTACCGCAATGACATTGAGTCTCATAATTTTTCGGGTTAAAACGGATTATTAGTTGCGTATTTATTGATAGAACGTTGGCTGACGCCATTTTGTTACACTTCCTCGGGAGCCGGGCGCCGCGACAGAGCCCGGGCTATCAGCGCCACGGCCACTCCGATGGCCGCCACAATGGCCATTACGGCCAGAAGGTCGAGCGGCTCGAGCCTGACGGGATAGACGCTTATCGACATCCGCGAATGGTCACCCCCGAGTTTTATGAAGCCGCCCCACTGCTGGGCAAGCGTAGCCGCCGAGCCGAGCACGAGTCCGGCCACACCTCCGACAAGGCTTATCAGCAGTCCCTGCCAGAAGAATATGTTGCCTATCGCCGAAGAGCGCGCTCCGAGGGCGCGCATGACGCCCATGGCGCCGCGTTTCTCAATTATCAGCATCGACATTGTCGACACGACGTTGAACGACGCTATCAGAAGTATGAACGCCAGCATGACGAACGAGATCCACTTCTCTATCTCTATCATGCGGCGCGACTGCTGTTGCTGTTCGAGGCGGTTCAGAACCGTCAGACCCGGGCCGCACGCTTCGGTCACGGCACGGCGCACCTCATCGGCGTCGGCATCGGGCCTGAGGGCGATGTCGAGGCGCGAGGCTTCGCCGTCATATTCGAGCAGATACCTCAGGTCGTCGAGACCGGCTATGACGACGTCGTTGTCATATTCGCTCTGCTGGCACTGGAACACGGCGTCGACCCCGACAGTGTCGGCGTTGAAAGCCGTGGCGGGATTGGCGGGATTTATGCGCCCCAGACGGCGCGGCACGTAGAGCTCAAGCCCCGACAGCGGATCGGGACGCGCCCCGAGCTTGACGGCAACGCCGACGCTGATTGTAGCTCCGCTCCCCGCTGCACCGAGGTCGCTGTCGATAAGCAGGCTGTCGAGACGGCTGACTCTTGTGCGCCACTGCGGCGTAACGCCCATCATTACTACCGGCATCTGGCGGTCGCCCCACACGGCGAGCCCCTGCTCGCGGATTACCGGCTCGACGGCCGCGACGCCGTCGACAGTCCTCAGCACTCCGGCCAGCGAATCGGCCGGTCCTATGACCTTCCCTTCGGCAGGGAAAACCGCCAGATCGGCGTCGAGCATCGACAGGCGAGCCCTGGCCACTTCGCTGAAGCCGTTGAACACCGACAGCACGCAGACCATCGCCGCAGTGGCGACAGCCACGCCTGCCATCGACACCATCGAAATGATGTTGACGGCATTATGGCTTTTACGGGCCTTCAGATAGCGAAGGGCTATGCGGAACGAGAGCATCGTCGGCTGAGAAATGTGTGATGAACGGGGCGGAGAATGACGCAGGCCTCAGGAAGGCTCCTGAGTGTCGGTCTGGAGAAGACGGTCGATATTCTCGATATAGTCGAGAGAATCGTCGAGATAGAAAGTCAGCTCGGGCGTCTTGCGCAGCTGATAGCGCACACGGCGCGCCAGCTCATAGCGTATGGTCTTCGACTGGCGGTTGACGCTCTCGATGACTTCGGCGGCATGGTCGGTCGGGAATATGCTGAGGTAGGCCTTGGCGACACTGAGGTCGGGCGACACGCGCACAGCCGAAACGCTGACAATAGTGCCGTGCATCTTCGACGTCTGCTGACGGAAGATTTCGCTGAGCTCTTTCTGAAGAAGCCGCGATATTTTTGCTTGGCGGGTTGATTCCATAATTTCGTTCGATTAAATAGGTGAGTATATTCTATAAACACCCCGGAGAGCAATTCCGCCACAAAATTAACAAATCCTCACAAATCCCCCAACTCCGCGCGAAGCGGCCGGGCAGAAAGAAAGGGGGAACACGCGGACGCGAAACCGCTGAGTTCCCCCTTCGCTATTTGCGCTATTCTTCAGGCATGAATAAGATCTGTCGGTAAACTGTGCGGCAACACGGCGACAAGGTCGCGTTTGCCGGCGTTGACAACTTCACTTTTCAACCCTTACTAAATGCGCCGGTTCGCGCGCCTGTCATTGCCGTTGATTGCGCGCTGTGGCTTAGTCCGGGATTCAATCTGCAATTATAACAACCGCAGAATTTGTTTGTTATGTTAAACTTTCGAAAAAATGTCTCAGAACGAATATTGCGCGAGAACCGAGATGCGGTTGGCGTGGCCCGAAGTACCGTCCATATCCTTGCGCATGCCCCAGTTATATTCTACGCCGACCTGAAAATCCGACAGCGGATTGTAGAAGACATTCGCAGTGACATAGTTGGCATATTTGTAGGTTGTCGGCCCCATATCCCCTTGGTCGTAGAGGCGGCAGAGGCTCCATGAGCCCGACACGGTCAGCTTGCCCCAGTCATACTGCAGACCGCCAAGCAGTCCCAGCGAATGAGGCGCCGTCATGCGTCCCGAGTCGCCGTCGGGACTTATCAGATCGAGGCCGTTGCCGCCGAGGTCGTTGACATAGCTGCTTATGCCGGCGCCGTAGGCCGCCTGATACATCAGCGTCAGTCCGGGCACAAGCTCCGCCATGCCGCTGAGCTGCGCGCCCCAGCCGTTGGCGAAATGATTCTTCTGTTCAAGAAGGTTGCGATACGACATTGTGCGCACAAGTCCGCTCAGCCTGACGTGACTGTTGCCGCCGCCCCAGCGATACTGGACGTAGGCAGGGATGTCGGGAACGCGTTGGGCAATGCGCTCGTTATGGCTGTTCGTGGTGAACGTGTTTTTCGGAATCTCGAGTGCCACTCCAAGGCTCCAGTGATCGTTCAGCCGGGGCGCATAGCGAACCATTATCTGTTTCACCGACAGCTGTCCGCATGGCCCCTCTTCCTCGATCGTCGGAGGGGCGGCGGCGACATCGACAAACGTCGAGTTCGTCAGACCGCCGAGCCAGGGGCCGAGTGTCATATAGGCCTGCTTGAGAAGGAATCCGTATTTGCCGGGAGCGTCGCCGGTGAAATTGGTCTGGAGGAAGGCGCTGTAATATCCGAAGCGCGTCGTGCGTCCGACAAGGCGCAGATATATGCTCGAATGGCTCAGATCAGCCCCGAGGGCCTGACGGTTCGCCGGATCGGCGGGCACTGGGATGTCGTAGGTCGTGAAGTCGGGCCCCTCCCCTATGGCTCCGTTGAAATCATAGTGGGCGGTGCCCTTCACCGAGCCGCCGATACCGAAGGCTATCTTGCCCTCCTTGTCGAAGAAAAGGAAGCGCGGAGCGCCCGGCTCGTTGAAATACAGATTGTCGCGCGAATAGATAATGCCGACAAGATCGCGGCTCTGCGTTCCGGTGACAGCGATCGAGCGCGCGGGGACATAGATAGTGTCGACAGGGTTCAGAACAACGACTGCGCCGGCACAGGGTGCTGCCAGAATCAGCGCGGCAGCGACCGCCAGAAATGTGTGTCTCATATCAAACAGGAATTTTCTGTAAAAACGCCCGCGCCGCCGCCGAGGTTCACCCCCCGCGCGATAAATATCCCGAACCTCGCGACGCCCCCCGACCTGCCAGAAACGCCCTGGTGTAGGGACGTGCCTTTGGCACGTTTCACAGGCATCTTACAATCAGGGCGTTGCAATGCTACGTGCCGAAGGCACGTCCCTACGCCAGGGCGTTTCTGTCGCTGATTTCATCCTTCATGGAGCATCCCTACATCCGGGCGGGAAATCATATAAAACCGGCGTTCTGAAATCCCGGGCATAAAATATCAGAGGGGAATCCTCACGGACTCCCCTCTGCTGTGACGGTTAAGATAAAGTTCGTCAGAGGATGATTTTCGTTACCTGTCCGTCGGCTGTACGACGGATTACTACCATTCCTCTTTCGGGATTTATTACACGTCTTCCGTTGATATCGTAGTATAGAATTCCTTTGGCTGCGTCAGCTTCGATGTTGACAATGCCGGCAGCCTTGGCGGCTGTCTCGATGGCTGCGATAAGAGCGTCTACCGAGTCAGTGTCGGGGCTATAGGCGAATGTTCCTTCCTCGGCCACGGCTTCGAGAGCATCCTCGGCCTCGCTGCGGGCGTTGTCGATAGCTGCCTGAGCGGCTTCGATCTCGGCTGTCACGTCGGCGTCGGGATAGTTCTCTTCGACATTGGCCTTCATGGCGTCAAGAGCGGCCTGAAGGGCGTCGATCTGCGCGATAGCCTCTTCGTATGCGGCCTGATTGGCTTCTACGCGGGCATTCTCCTTGTCGAGAGCAGCCTGAGCCTCGGCGGCGGCTGTGCGGATGGCGTCGATGAGGGCCTCGATGGCGGCGGCGTCGACAGTGTAGCTGTATTTGCCTTCATCCTTGACAGCGGCGAGAGCGTCGGCAGCGCCGTTCTTGGCGGCCTCGATGGCTGCGGCTGCGGCGGCGATTGCTTCATCGACGTTGACATCGGGATATGTCGTTGCGATGAGAGCCTTCATATTGTCGAGCTTGTCGGTGAGGCGCTGGATCTCGGCCAGAGTAGCCTGATAGGCTGCCTCGTTGGCGGCAACGCGCTGTGCCTCGGCGGCGGTCTCGATAGCATTGATGAGAGCGGTTATTCCCTCGGTGTCGACAGTATAGCTGTAGTTGCCTTCGAGAATAACGGCCGACTTGGCGGCGTTGGCACCGGCTTCAGCCTTGTCGATGGCCGACTGGGCGGCGACAGTCTCGGCTGTCACGTTGGCGTCGGGATAAGTGGCGGCGACCTTGGTCTTCATGGCGTCGAGAGCGGCCTGAAGAGCGGCGATCTCGTCGAGAACGGCATTATGGGCGGCCTCGTTGGCGGCTACGCGGGCTTTCTCGGCGTCGGCAGCGGCCTGCTGTTTGGCGGCCTCGTTGGTGACGGCTGTGATCAGGGCCTCGATAGTGGCTTTGTCGACGGCATAGCTGTAGTTGCCTTCGTCGGCAACGGCGGCGCGGGCAGCGTCAGCCTCGGCCTTTGCCTTGTCGAGGGCTGCCTGTGCGGCGGCAACCTGAGTGTCGACTGTGGCATCGGGATAAGAGGCTGCCGCTGTCTGCCGCATTTCGTTAAGTTTGTCGGTGAGGCGCTGGATTTCGGTCAGCGAAGCATGATAGGCGGCATCGTTGGCAGCCTTGCGGGCAACCTCGTCTTCGAAAGCTTTCTGAGCGGCCTTGGCATCGGCAACGAGCTGTTCGATAGAAGCGCTGACGGCTGCGGCGGGCTCGGTGACAACCGACTCGTAGACAGTCTGGAGAGTCTTGCTGGCGGCAGCCTCGCGGGCGGCCGTCTCGATAGCGTCGATGGCAGCGGTGATGTCGGCGCCGGTAAAGTTGTCCTTCACGTCGGCAGCCTCAGAGGCAATCGTTGTCAGAGCGGCAGCGAGGTCGCTGCGCAGACCGGCAACTACTGCTTCGGCGTCGGCGAGATAGCGTCCGCCGTTGATAACCTTGACCTCGAAGCCGTTGGCATCGACCGAAACGGTGTGGCCCGACCCGTCGGGCACTGTCGAAACCTCGACATTGCTGACTGTGATCTTGCCTTCGTAGTCGCTGTAGTTATCTGCAGCCTTCACGTAGAGGATGAAGAGCGGGCCCTCGCCGGCATCGGCGATGTTGACGCTGCTCATGTCGCTGACAACATACTTCAGCGAGCCGTCGGGCTGTTTGAACTTACGCAGACGGGTACCGAGCGAGAGGCGGTTGCTGTGGGTGATGTCGGTGTTGACGATGTCGAAACCGGCAGGCATCTTCACAACGAACTGCATTCCGCCCATGGCGAAGTTGTTGCTGAGGCAAACCTCTACGGGAAAGGTCTCACCGGCCGAGATGACAGCTTCGGGAGCTGAGCCCGAGAAGACGTATTCGGGCTGCTCGCCGAGCATAACATCGGCGGTCATCGACTTCTGAGTATTGACAACCTTATTGTTGACATCGCCCATGGAAATCTTCGACAGACCGAAGGTCACGGCCTTGTTTGTCAGCATGCCGTCTTTGACCTTGACCTTAAGCGTCATGATGGCGCCGGAATTGCCTACAACGGGAGCCTCGTAGGTGTTGACAACGACAGCCACGCCGCGGAACAAGATTTCCTGGCTGTTGGTGAGTCTGTCGGTTCGCTCGGGCTCGCCTACAAGCTCCAGTTCGTCGGGCAGGTCGATGCGGAACGAAATAGAGTTGATGTCGACGTCATTGTCCATGAACACCGGCACGACGACCGGCGTCTCATCGACGATATTGAAAGGCTTGACATACACCCTGTTTTCGGCTCCGGCCATAACGCAGGTCATGGCGGCCAGAAGCAGAGCAGCAAGCTTCAATCCTTTTATTTTCTTGATTAGATTCATTGCTGAGAATAGTGTTTTTTGATGAAAGTCGAAAGAATTTGCCGGCGCGGGCAGCCGGAGTTGCCCGCGCTGGCAAGAGACCATTTATCAGTGCATTTCTTTGGTTGTTGAACCGTCGGACTTGCGGATAATGTTGACGCCGCGCTGCAGACGCTGCAGGGCCTGGCCGGCAACGTTGTAAATGCGCTCCTTGGCGTTACGGAAGCTTTCACCGATGCTGTCGATAGCCGACATTCCTTCGCCGGTGAGGCCGTAGGCCGTAGCGTTGACATCAGAGAAGATAGCATCGCTGACAGTCAGGTTGCCTGCGCCGCGGGTGCTGACAATAAGCATGGCGCCGCTGTTGCCGCGCAGCTCGTCGTTGGTCATCGAGGCGATGATTACGCGGGCTCCCGAGTTGTTGTCGAAGCGGTAGAGCTTGTGGGCGGCAGCGCGTGTGGTCAGTTCGATGTCGACAATCTCCATGCCGGCGCCGACATTGATGTCGAGCTGGCCGCCAACGAAGGCAGTGGCATTGTTGACCATCACGGCATATTCGCGGACACCGTCGACGGTCTCGCCCAGAGCAACGGTAAGGTTGTTCTCGCCGCCGCGGCGGATACCCTTGAACATCAGGCGCGGAGCCTCCGACGGGCCGTTGAGCTCGTCGAGAACGATGTTCGAGATTGCCACAACGTCGGCGATGTTGATCTTGCCGTCGTTGTTGACATCGGCGGCATAGGCCTGACGCGGGTTGGCGGCAGCAAGCTCCTCGAACGACATTGTCTCGCCGATCCAGGTGATGACCTGTTGAACGTCGACAGCCGAAACCTCGACATCCTCATCGACATCGCCCGGGATGAACGCGTTGTCCTGAGCCTTATTGAGAAGCTCGTCGTACTGACCGATATACGTTTTGGTATCGGCGATGATAGCGGTCAGACGCTCGAAGTCGGCGGTGCGGTATTCGCCGCGGACTGTCAGGACGTTCTCGCGCAGGGGCTCGAGAGCATTCTCGATCTCGGAGAATACGGCCGGAACGATATGGAGGTCTGACAGCTTGGCCGACAGCTCGCTGTCTTTGGTGGCGATAGTGGCGAACTGAACCGTAGCATACGAGCGGGTAGCCCAGAGGCGGTAGTTGTCGATGTCGTTGGCGATAGCGGCGGAATACTGCAGCTCGCTGGTCTCGGTCAGGGCAACGTTGGTGTTGGCATCCTCGAGATTTGCCAGAGAAGCGTCGAGGGCGTCCTGAATCTGGTCGGCGAAATCGGCATACTGTTCGGCAATGCCGTTCTCATAACCGGCCACGAGAGCCTTGGCCTCGTCGAACTCGGCCTGCAGGCCGTCGAACTCAGCCTTGAGAGCTGTGTACTTCTCGGCGTTGACGCGCTCCTTCTCAGCCTTTTCGAGAGCGGCCTTCTGAGCGTCGTCGACATCCTTGAGGAGCTGATCTACGCTGTCGCTGATGTCGCCGAGAGCACGTTTGTAGGCGTCTTCGCGGGCAATGACATCGGCGCCGTTGCCGTCCCAGCTCGTCTTCTGAACGTCGAGAGCCGTCTTGAGAGCCTCATACTGACCGGCAAACTCTGTCTGAACGCTTTCGACACACTCGCCGAGAGCAGTCTGACCGGCTTCGATCTTACCGCTGATTTCGGTATAGAGCTCGTCGAGAGCGGCGCGCACGGCAGCTGCGGGGCTGTCGGTCCAGGTCTGCTGGAGCAGGTCGTAAAGGCCGCAGAGGTCGGTCTCATAGCCGCGGGCGGTAGTCTTGAACTCGTCTTTCTTGGCGGCGTCGTAGGTGAAGGTGACCAGAGCGTCGCCGATGGTGTGGATCTCGGCCTCGATACCATCCTGAGTCTTGTCGGAGCCGAGGGCGGCGAGGCGGTCGTTGAGCGAGCCGGTGCCTCTTACCATGGCGTCGTTGAAGGCTGTCTGGGTAGTCTTCAGCATATTGCGCAGCCAGCTGATTTCAGCGTCGGCAGCGGTAGAATAGGCGTTGTCGATGCTCGTCTGAATATTCTTGGCCTGCTGCTCGATGTCGTGGTCGAGCAGGCTTTCCTTGTTGGCCTCGACAAGCTTGCTGAGAGCGTCGATAGCGCCTTCGATATTGTTGAGCGTGCCGTCCATGTCGCCCGAAGCGCCGAGCGAGCTTACGAAGTCTTCGAGATCCTTGAGACTGTCCTGAAGAGCGGGCAGCCAGGTATTGTTGAAGTTGTCGTAGATGTCTTTGTTTTCCTTATTGAGCTTGCTGCTCTTGAGGATTTCGTCAACATCGTTCTGCATGGCCTTGACGAGCTCGTCGAGCGACTGAGCATACTCGGCATAAACCTTGACCAGATCGGTTGTGACAGCCGAAACCTGAGTGTTGAGGTCGTTGACGATAGCTTCTTTCTCGCGGAAGTCGGTCATCCAGGCGTCTTTGACATCCTGCGGGCAGTAAGCGGCGTCCTCGCTGCTGACAACCTCCTTGAGGCGGCCGATCTCCTCGAGGGCACGGCTGAATACATCGTCCCAGGCAGCCTTGCAGGCTTTCTGAACGTCGATCGAGGGGATAACCTTGTCGAGCTCGTTGGCGATGTCGTTCATTCCGCGGCCTACAACGTTCTGAGGATAGCCGGCCTCGGCGTTGGTCTTTCCGTAGAGAGCCTCGGCGTCGGCGAGATGCTTGTTGGCGTCGGTCAGCGGGCCTGCGGGATCAACAGAGGCTCCGTTGAGAGCGTCGGTTGCCCCGGCGATAGCGTCGGCGGCGGCAGCGTGCTGCTGAGCATAGTATTCCTTAGCCAGCTTGTTGGCCTCTTCCTCGAGAGCCTGAACGCGGGCGGCGATGGTTGCCGAGATAGCGTCGGCTTTGTCGGTCCATGCCTTCCATTCGTCGGCGGTGATTACGTGGGGCTTGGCGTTCTGCTCGGCGATATAAGCGGCAACTTCGGCGTTGAGGTTGTCGATATCGGCGTGAGAAGCGAACTGCTCGTAGTGGCGGCGGATAGGCTCGTGGACATAGTCGCTCCAGCCCTTGTTCTCAAGGTCGTAGTAGTAATAGTTGTAGTCCTGGATAGCCTTGCGCCATTCGTTCATCAGACGGTCGTAGTAAGAAGCGCCCCAATCCTGGGTTGTCAGGGTGTTGGCGTCCTTGACAGCGTCTTTGTAGACGTCGCCGTTGAGCTGATCCTCGATATCCTGAATACGCTGGTGGATATCGTTGTAGACCTTCATGATCTCTTCGTTGCGAGCGGCTGACTCACCCTTACCGTAGGCGTTGGTAACAACCACATTCTCGGCAGCGATGTCGTTGTCGATAATCGACTGAAGGGCAGCCTTCCAGTCTTTCATCGTCTGGAGGTCGGCAGAACCGTCGGCAGCGCCGATTGTTTCGATCTGGCCGATAACGTCGAGAGCGTGGGCGCGCTCTTCTTTCTCCTTGTCGACCTGCTTGTTATGGTTGTTGTTATTGGCCTCGATAGCGGCGCGGGTGTCGGCGATGGCTTTCTCGAGAGCGTCGATCTTGGCCTGAAGGGCATCGTTCTCGGCGCCGGTGTGGATCTTGGTATCCTGAAGAGCCTTGTCGAGCTCGGCCTTGAGGTCGGCGAGCTGCTTGCCGAGGGTACCTTCTTCGGCGGTGGCAACAGTGCCGATGACGTCGTCGCGATAGTATTCGAGAGCGGGGGTCAGCGAGTTGTCGTTGTTATACTCGATGAGCTTGTCGAGCTCGGGCAGCAGAGCGTCGTAGTCGGCAGCCAGAGCATTGTAGTTATCCTGGTTCTCTTTGAGCTCGTCGAACTTATCTTTCAGGTCCTGAAGCTTCTCGAGAGCGGCCTTGATAGCGGTGTCGCAGGCTGCGAGCTTGGCGACGTCGCCGGTAGCTGCGGCAATGTCGACAGCGTCGAGAGCGTCCTTGACTTCGTCGGTAGAAATCTCATCGGCGTGAGTAACGAGGGTCTCGGGGTTGGTGGCGGCGGTATGCTCGGCCAGAGTTGTTTCGAAGGCGTCGACCAGACGGCGGGCAAACGTCATGTTGGCGTTCGAGCCGTCGAGCGAGAAGGCAGCCTTGGCGGCGTCGAAATCTTCGGTAGCGAGAGCGCCGGTGTCGCCGGTAGCCTCTTGGAGGGCTGCAAGCAGATTGACGAGCCGGGTGAAGCTGTCCTGATCGTTGGCTGCTATTGCGGCCTGATAGAGGTCGTTGCGATAACCCTTGATAGCCTTGTCGAAGTCGGTTGCCCAGTCAGCGGCATATTTCTCCTTGACAGCCTTGAGCTCGGTGTTGTCGTCAGCCTCGAATTTATCGAAGATCTTGGCGGTGATGAAGTCGCCCAGACCGGTGTAGGCTGTCTCGAGGTCGGCGATGATTTTGTTGACAGCCGTCAGGTTGTCGGAATAAGCCTTGGCGTCAGCCTCATACTTCTTGATTTCGTCTTCGATAGGACCGGTGATGGCGGGATCGTTGGCCTGGTCGAGCGTCAGATTTACGATAGAGTTCTTCAGGCCGTCGTAGGTGCCGCGGAAGCGGTCGCCGATATTGACAACGGTCTTCTCGTTCTCGTCGTCGCCGGCAACATTCTGCTCGGCATTCTTCTCAACCTCGGTCTTGGCGGCTTCGAGTTTGGCAAGAAGGTCCTGAATGTTTTTCATCGGAGCCACGAACTCGTCCATAGCATCCAGAGCGTCGGTAACATCGGTGATGTCGAGAGCGGTCTTGTCGAGCACGTGAGCGCGGTATTTCTCGTCGACGAGGGTCTTGTAGGCGTTGATGGCGTCAGTGACAGCTTTCAGCTTGGCGTCGAACTGCTCCTGAAGGTGAGCGGGAACGGTCAGTTTGTTGTATTCGGCTACCTTGTCGTTCCAGCCGCTTATAAGCTCGCCACACTCGGTCATGTTGGTGTTCTGGTCGGTGATCAGAGCGGTGAACTCGTCGGTGAGGGTTGTCCAGCCGTCGATAACAGCCTGAATGGCGGCTTTCTTGGCTTCGTAGCCGTTAGAAGCGTCGGCAACGGCCTCAATCTTATTTTCGCTCTTGGTTGTCTCGTAGAGAGAGTTGGCGGTGCCGAGTTTCGAGTCGGCAGCGGGATTCTCGAACGAAACTACTTCGCCTACACCTATTACGAGGTCGTCATAAACCTGCTCATAGTCCTTGACGCCTTTGACGCCTTTAAGGAAGGCTACATATTTCTCGTAGGCGTTCTGCAGGTTGGTGAGCTGAACGAAGTTGATGTCGTAGTAAGCGTTATAATCTTTCTTGAAGGCTTCGAAAGCAGCCTGCTGCTCGGTGAGGGTCTGAGTCAGAGCGGGAGTCTGGTCTTCGAAGGTGATCTCGTTGCGCAGAGCGCGGCTGTTTGCTCCGTCGGGATAATCGGCGGGGTCGGGATAGGCGGTGTCGAGGCTTATCTTATAGTTTTCGAGATCAGTGATGAAGCTGTTGATGTTGTCGAGATAGGTCTTCTTCAGAGCGGCGTCGGTAACGAGGAATTTATCGACGTCGGCCTTCAGGGCGTCGGCGCCGGTCTTCAGTGTCGTGTACTCGTCGAGAAGAGTTGTGCGCTTTGCCACATTATTGTTATAGCGGGCCCACACTTCGTTCTCGGCCTTGACAGCCTCGTTATATTCATCGACCTTAGCCGACATTCCGTTGAAATATTCCAGAACGGTCGACGGAGTCTTGTCGAGGCCGTAGGCTTCGTAGAGCTTCAGCCACTCGGCCTTGTTGGAGATTTCGGTGACAGTAACGTCGTTCTCGCCCATCTTCTCGAGGTCGGCGAGGACGTCGGTCATAGACCTGCCGTTGAACTCTTCAACGTCTTTGTTGAAATAGTTGGTCTTGCGCAGGCGCAGCTCTACGGCTTCGCTGAACTCGTCGGCTGCGTCAACGTCGTTGAGAACCAGCAGCTTGGCTTTGGTATAAGCGCTGTTTACTTCATTGTAGCGGTCCATCGACACCTCGAGGGTGACGCACTTGATCTGAAAGCTGAAGCCTGTAGAGGTATCCTTGGCCTTGATTTTAATCTGCAGCGGGCCACCCTTATGGGAGACCGATTCCGAGATTCCGCCGGTAGCGGGGACACTTCCGTCGCCCTTGGTGCCTACGGCGTAGGTTGTCTCCCCTACCTCAACGGCTATGTTTTTAGCGCTGTTGAAGCGGAAGAAATAATCGCCGGCGGGGAGTGTGCCGAGATTAACGGTAACGTAAGCTGTTCCGACCGGGCAGGTAACCGACTTTTCAGTGTAGTTAATCCAGTCTTCGCTTGTTACGCCTGACTTTTCCCAAGTGGTAGCCTCAGGAAAGCCTAAGGGGATATTTGCCAGTGCCGGCATAGCGGCGGGCACCGTCATCACCAAAGGAAGAAGTATTTTCTTTTGCATGTTGAATGGATGATTAGTTAGTATATTTAGTGTTTTTTACAAATTATTGGAGCGCAGCCTTTTACGGGCCACGCGATATAGGATTAGAGAGTCAATTTTCTTTATTTCAAAATCATGCTTAAACTTTGCAACGTCGAGAGTAAACTCTTCGACGTTGCAAAGTTAAACACAAATTGACATTTACCCCCCCGAATAGTTAATTCTTGTTAACCAAAACCATCCAACTTAGTTAAAAAATGGCGCGTCAGCGCCGAAAATTTTTTTCAAGCGCCCCAAATCGTTGCCAGTCAGGCAGTTTGCCCCAAATCCCACTGCGTCCCGCGTTGCCGCGAAGTCGAAGGAAGGAGCCGAGCCGCCAGCAATCCGCCTCTCCCGGCGCTTTGCGTGCATCCGCGATTTGTGAAATCTGCGTCAGAAACACCCTGGCGTAGGGACGTGCCTTAATGCTATTAACTTAGATGGGCGGCGGAAACGCCCTGGCGTAGGGACGTGCCTTCGGCA
>ERZ780207.2317-NODE-2317-length-13986-cov-16.080181_pt1 | contig 13986 bp, 12 predicted proteins | sample MGYA00510977_ERZ780207 | MGnify/ENA primary metagenome ERZ780207 (study PRJEB29588, sample SAMEA2151383) | human gut metagenome | biome: human gut; feature: human-associated habitat; material: faeces | place: Denmark | collected 2008/2010 ... | reverse complement strand
AGCGAGCTATTACGAATTAAAAACAAGCGAAAGGCATCTTATAAAAGCCGAAAGAACGCAAGAAGTAATCTATAAAATCCTTACACGGCCTAATGACCGATTTGGGTTTACTCGCACTCCGATTTCACGAAATGGTGGTGCGCCACACACTCGTGGACTTTGCCTCCTGCCACTATGATATGGCGGTTTGCCATGCCCGAAATCACACTCATTTCGTGGCTCACCAGTATGATGGTAGTGGCGGCTGCGAGCGTTTCCACTATTTGATAGAGGTGCGCCTCAAATTGCTTGTCGATGTAGCTCAATGGCTCGTCGAGCACCAGCACTGAGGGTTTAGAGATGATGGCGCGTCCAAGCAATGCGCGCTGGAGCTGACCGCCCGAAAGTTTGCCGATGGCGTGGCTGCGCACCTCGTCGAGCCGCACCAGTTTGATGGTGTCGTCCACCAGTTGCCTATCCTCTGCCGTGGTACGGCGAAATGGGCTGGTCATCAGCCCCGATGCTATCACTTCTTCCACGGTGATGGGAAATTGGCTGTCGATGGCGTTTTTCTGGGGCAGATAGCCGAATTTCAGCCTTTCCACCTGTTTGTCGCCCTCAAAGTAGAGCACGCTGCCCTTAGTGGGTTTGAGCAGATGCAATATCAGGCGGAGAATGGTGGTTTTTCCGCCACCGTTCGGTCCCGTTATTGCCACGAAATCGCCTTCGTTCACGGTGAGATTCACATCTTGCAGCACCATCTTCTCACCAAATGTGTGCCACACGTCGTTTATCGATATGATACAGGATTTTTCCATAGAGAGTGTGTATGCCCTACTTTTGCTTTACTGGTGGAGCCAACGCGTCCACTATTTTTGTCAATTCTTCGTCAAGATGCTTGCTCATGGGATTGATGGTCACTTTCTTCACATCAAGTCCTTTGAGCAGTTCGCTGGCTTGGCGACTGTCGATTTGAGGTTGGAGAAACAGCACCTCCGCGCCGCTTTTGCGTGCCATGTCGATGCGCGCACGCAAATCACCCACGGTGGGCTCTTTGCCATTGTCGAGCGACACTTGGCGCAAATCGTAGTCGCGGGCAAAATAGCTCAATGTGGGGTGCCACACTAAAAATGCGCTGTCGGGCACCGATTTCAGTCGGGCAGCAAACTCCATGTCCATCTGGCCAAGCTGCGCTTGCAGTGCATTGTATCGCTTGGTGAAGTATTTCTTCCACTTCGGGTAAAGCTCCACCAACTCGGCATACATGTTGGCGGCAATGATTTTCGCATTGCACACCGACACCCACACATGCGGATCCACATCGCCTTCGTCGGCATCGTGACCGTCGATGAAGTTCACGCCTTTCGAGGTGTTGATAATGGGCAAGTTGGGGTTGTTGCTTCTCACCTTTGTGAGTATGGCAAGTTCGTAGCCGATGGTACCCATCGTGAAGTAGGCATCGCTGCGCTCTATCGCCATCATCATGTTCATGCCGGGCTCGTAAGTTTCGGGGTTGCTCTCGTCGTCGAGCAGGCACACCACATTCACCTTCGAGCCAGCAATGGCCTCAAGCAGATAGTGCTGCGGCTGAATGCTCACCACCACCGACGGCTTGCCTTTTCGAACAGAGCTACACCCCACCCCCACCTGGCCGACCACTACAAGGGCAATCATCGCCAGTGTCAAAACGGTATATCTTATCGTTTTTCTCAAATCTATATCGCTGTTTTGCTGTTATTCTCAGTTATTGCAATTCCACAATCAGTGTGGAGAATGCGCCTAATGTCACTTTTCCTTTCTTGAAATTAGCCTTGCCTGTGGTGGAAAGCACCTTCTTGGCTTCGCCCTCCACAGTCATGGTTTGCTTCTTGGCTGTGGGGTTGAGTGCCACCATCACTTTCTGACCTGCCGCGCTGCGCACATACACCATAGGGTAAACCTGACCGCCCTTCACGTTCAGCAACTTCCAGTCGGCATCGTTGCCAAGTGCTGGATTTTCGGCACGGAGTTTGAGCAGGGTGCGCACATAATTGAGCATCGACGCCTTGTCGGCTTCCTGTGTTTCGACGGTGAGTTTGCCGTTTTCCGTGTCCACGGGGAAATAGAGTTTCGATGCATCGCTCACGGTTGAGAATCCGGCGTTTGCGCCATTGGTCCACTGCATTGGGGTGCGTGTGCCTGCGCGCTCACGGCTGCCTTCCTTCGATGGCAAATTCATCTGATATTTCATGCCTATCTCGTCGCCATAGTAGATGAATGGCACACCTGGCATGGTGAGCGAGAAGGTCATTGTCACCTTCAGTTGCTCTGGAGTGTTGCGGCTGCCCACATTAGGGCGTTGGAAGTCGTGGTTGGCTGTAGGAATGGCAATGTAGCCGTCGTTTTTGGTCTTTGCGTAATTCTCGGCATACACATCGATGAATTTCTCCAGATTTCCCTTGCCGGCACGGTCGAAGTAGCATTCCTTGTCAGGATTGGGGTTGTTGCCCTGCCATGGGGTTCCTTTTGGGAAAAACAAAGTGGAATAGCATTTCTGTCCGATGTGTATCATAAAGTCGATATTGAAGCCGGCAGGAATCGACACCTGTGGGTCGCACCACTCGCTCACCAGTATGTGGTTAGGATATTTCGCGTCCATCCAAGTGCGCATCTCTGCCCAAAGTGCCTTTATCGCCTTCTTGTCTTTGTCGCCTTTCACCAGCGATGCCGCCATGTCCACTCTAAAGCCGTCCACACCCTTGTCCATCCAGAATGCCATGATGTTGCGCAACTCTCTGCGCACCGCCTGTGGGCCGGGTGCGTCGCACGACTGCTCCCATGGGTGATTTGGATCGGGGTTGGCATAGCCATAGTTGAGTGCCGGCTGGCACATATAGTAGTTCTTTTCGTAATATTTTGCTCGTGGAGCATCGGCTTCCACCCATTTGCCGCGCTTGCTCACGGCTGGGTCGGCTTCGAGTTTGCGCTCGGCGATGATTTTCACTTCCTTTTGTGGAATTTCGTTGCTCCAGATGTAGTAGTCGCTATATCGCATGTCGGTGCCTTGTGCCGATTCCTTGAACCACTGGCACTGGTCGCTGGAGTGGCCAGCCACAAGGTCGAGCAGCACGCGAATGCCGCGCTTGTGTGCTTCGTCGATAAGTTTCACCAAGTCGGTGTTGGTGCCGAAGCGTGGGTCCACCTTGTAGAAGTCGATGATGTCGTAGCCGCCGTCGAACCACCCCGACACAAACACAGGATTCAGCCAAATCACATTCACGCCAAGCCCCTTGATATAGTCGAGGCGGCTGGTGATGCCTGGTATATCGCCAATGCCGTCGCCGTCGCTGTCTTGATAACTTGAAGGATATATTTGATACGCCACCGCTTTGCTGAGCCATTCAGGTCCCTTGTTGCCAGCAAAACCCATCATCGGCATGGCTGTCAAAGCCATAGCCAACGCCATTTTCTTTACCGAAATCTTCATATTTTTACAAATACTGTTTAGTTATTAGTTAATAGTCTTGAATTCCCACCCGCCTCATTTTGCGGATTCGGTGAATGGTCACACAAAGATAATAAAAATCACCCAAACCCCCACACCCAATCACATCAAATCCTATGGCGAAAAGTTAAATATTACCAACATCTGCCAAAAGCAGAGCCATGAAATTGGTGGTTAGCGGTTTTTGCTATAACTTTGCGAGTTAATAGCGGCATTGTGCCGTTATCACAACTAACATATTACTCTGTTTAGCCCGGCTACCCGGGTCCGGCAACAAAACAAATTCTAAAAACATTATGGCAAAACAAGAAGACGTTTTCAAAAAAATTGTATCACACGCTAAAGAGTACGGTTTCGTGTTCCCTTCAAGTGAAATCTACGATGGCCTCGGTGCTGTTTACGACTATGGCCAAAACGGTGTGGAGATGAAAAACAACATTAAGCGCTACTGGTGGGAAGCTATGACCCTGCTCCACGAAAACATTGTGGGCATCGACTCGGCTATCTTCATGCACCCCACTATCTGGAAGGCAAGCGGACACGTTGACGCTTTCAACGACCCTTTGATCGACAACCGCGACTCGAAAAAACGCTACCGCGCTGATGTGCTGATTGAAGACGAAATCGCAAAATTCGACGATAAAATCAACAAGGAAGTGGCTAAAGCCGCTAAGCGTTTCGGTGAAAGTTTCGACGAAGCCATGTTCCGTCAAACCAACCCTCGCGTGCTTGAGCATCAAAGCAAGCGCGATGTGCTTCACCAGCGCTACAGCGACGCGATGAACGCCAACGACCTGAAGGAACTTCGCCAAATCATCGAGGATTACGGCATCGTTGACCCAATTTCTGGCACTAAGAACTGGACCGACGTGCGTCAGTTCAACCTTATGTTCAAGACTCAGATGGGCTCAAGCGCCGATTCCACTATGGACGTTTACCTCCGCCCCGAAACTGCGCAAGGTATCTTTGTCAACTTCCTCAACGTGCAAAAGACTGGCCGTATGCGTATTCCTTTCGGTATCGCTCAAATCGGTAAGGCTTTCCGCAACGAGATTGTGGCTCGCCAGTTCATTTTCCGTATGCGTGAATTTGAGCAGATGGAAATGCAATTCTTCGTGCGTCCTGGCGATGAACTCGAATGGTTCAAGAAGTGGAAGGAAGCGCGTCTGAAGTGGCACAAGGCTCTGGGCATGGGCGATGAGAAGTATCGCTTCCACGACCACGAGAAGCTTGCTCACTACGCCAACGCCGCTACCGACATCGAATTCCAGATGCCATTCGGCTTTAAGGAGGTGGAAGGTATTCACAGCCGCACCGACTTCGACTTGAGCCAACACGAGAAGTTCTCTAAGAAGAAAATCCAATACTTCGACCCTGAACTCAACAAGAGTTACACTCCTTATGTGATCGAAACCTCTATCGGCGTTGACCGTATGTTCCTTTCTGTGCTCTGCTCAAGCTACGAAGAGCAGCAGCTCGAAGGTGGCGACACCCGCGTTGTGCTCCACTTGCCTAAGGCTTTGGCTCCTGTGAAGTGCGCTATCCTCCCATTGGTGAAGAAGGACGGCCTGCCAGAAAAGGCTCACGAAATCATGAACATCCTGAAGTTCGACTTCGCTTGCCGCTACGACGAGAAGGACTCTGTGGGTAAGCGCTACCGCCGCATGGACGCTATCGGCACTCCTTACTGTATCACCGTAGATGGTCAGACGCTCGAAGACAACACCGTGACCGTGCGCGACCGCGAAACTATGGAGCAGCAACGCGTGTCAATCGACGAACTTCACACTATGATCAGTCGTGAATGTAGCCTCAACAATTTGTTGAAGAAACTTGTGTAACATCAATTTTATAACACATCAATAAATGAAGAAATTCCCTTTATTCATAATGCTGGCGTTGCTCATCGGCGCAGTGCTCACATCTTGTGTGGACAGCAGCAGCGACATCGACACCACTTGGCGCGATGCCAATCTGAAATTCTACCAAGAGCAGATGCAACTGAAGGACGCTAACGGCAACCCCTACTACAAGCTGATTGTGGCTCCATGGGACGCTAACGCCCAAGTGCTGGTGCACTGGTACAACGACCCCGCCGCGACCGCCGAGAATCTCTCGCCGCTCTACTCCTCTACGGTCGATGTGAAATATCGCCTCACCATGTACGACGGCACTCCTAAGGATTCTTCGTTCAACTTGACTACGCAGTACGGCGACAGCATTTTCCGCACCAAACTCACCACCGTGATCAACGGTTGGCCTATCGCCATCACCAAAATGCACATTGGCGACAGCTGCCGCGTGGTGGTGCCTCACACCCAAGGCTACGGTATCTACGACTACGGCAATATTAAGGGCTACTCCACTTTGGTGTTCGACATCAAGCTCGTAGGCATCCCCTACTACGAAGCAAAACCATAATAGCCCACAAGGCAATTATTCCATACACAAAACCGGTGCATCAGCAAAAAGCCTGATGCACCGGTTTTTATTTTCGCATTTTTGCATGGTAGGGACGCGATACTTCGCGTCCGCGACAAATAACTGATATTCAATATAGTATCACAATTAAGGGCGGACGTGAAGTATCACGTCCCTACCGGATTTGGTTTTTCGCCGAAGGCGAGTGGTTTTTATGTTTTTTGTTTCGGTGCCCCCAGTATTTATCCACTGAACCTAACGTAGGGACATGCCTTCGGCATGTTTCAATGCCCACGCCATCAAGCAGGCATGTTTCAATGCCCACTCGCCATCAAGGCACTCACTTCATCTCCTCGATGCGGAGCTTCTTGGGGCCGTTCATTGCCACACGCACTTTGGCGGTGAATGATTTGTCGCCACGCTTCCAACTCACCTCAAACCAGTGGTCGGCACCTGCTGGCTTCACGCCCTTCACCTCGTAGCGAATACGGTTGCCGTCGGCATCGTTGGCTTCCGAGGGTCCGCCGTTCATGGCTGTGAGTTGGCTCAGCACCTTATTGGTCACATCGCCGCCAATTCGTCGGCTCACATTCGCGCCACGGTTGAGTGCGCGCACATATTCGTCCATCACACGCTGCACAAATGGCTCGGCATCTTTCTCGATATCCACTTCCGGAACGAATTTGTGCGGATTTCTAATGCTGTCGGCACGCTTGTCCATAAAGGTGTCGAGGTCGAGCATGTGCTGCGTTTGCACCTCATACACCGAGTCGGCACGCTTCACCGAGTCGATAGAGTCTTGCTTTGCCTGAGCCGCCTTTTCCTCCGCGCTCTTGCCGCAGCCATTTCCACCGATGGTGAGTGCCGCCATTGCGACTGCTATAAAATAAAAACTGCTTTTCATATTTAAAAAGGGGGACGCACAAATTAGCGCGTCCACCATTATAATTTCTAATTATTAAATGTCGTTATTACCAAACGATAGCACGCTCGGCAGGAGCAAGCCACATCTTGTCGCCTTCCTTCACACCGAATGCGTCGTACCAGGTGTCGATGTTGCGCAAAGTGGCGTTCACACGGTTGCGGCCGATTGAGTGTGGGTCGCTCTTGGTTTGCTGATAGATGGCTTCTTCGGTCATGTGTTCAGCCCAGATGCGGCCGTAGCTCAAATAGAAGCGTTGCGCTGGGGTGAAACCGTCAATTTCCTTGCCTTCTTGGAATTGTTGAGTGGTCTTGAACGCATCGTAAGAGATACGCAAACCGCCTTGGTCGGCGATGTTCTCGCCAAGGGTGAGGTGACCGTTAGCCTTCAAGTCGCCCACCACGGTGATTTGGTCGAATTGAGCGGCGAGTTTTTCAGCGGCTGCGGTGAAGCGTTTGCTGTCGCCGGCTGTCCACCAGTCCACCATATTGCCATCGGCGTTGAAGTTACGGCCTTGGTCGTCGAATCCGTGAGTCATTTCGTGGCCAATCACCACACCGATAGCACCATAGTTGGTAGCGTCGTCGGCATTCACATCAAAGAAAGGTGCTTGCAGAATGGCTGCTGGGAAGCAGATTTCGTTGGTGGTTGGGTTGTAGTAAGCGTTCACGGTTTGTGGAGTCATGCCCCATTCGCTCTTATCCACTGGCTTGCCGAATTTCTCAAGATTGCGGAGAGTTTCCACATAGGTAGCGGCAGCCACGTTGTCGTAAAGCGACTTGGCTGGGTCGATAGTCAGTTTGCTGTAGTCGCGCCACTTGTCAGGATAGCCCACCTTCACGGTGAATGAGTTGAGCTTCACCAAAGCGTTGATTTTGGTGGTGTCGTTCATCCAAGCGAGGTTGGCGATACGGGTAGCGAGTGCCTTGCGCAAGTTGTCAATCAGTTTCAGCATCTTCGCCTTGCTTTCGCCGGCAAAGTATTTGCTCACATAGAGTTCACCCACTGCCTCACCGAGCAAACTGTTAGGGAAGCCGAGTGCGCGTTTCCAGCGAGCCTTCTGCTCCTTCTGACCGTTGAGCAAACGGCCGTAGAAGTCGAAGTTAGCGTTCACGAAGTCGTCGCTCAGCACGCTGGTGCTGCTCTTGATAATCAAGCCTGCCACATAATATTTAATGTCTTGTTCGGAGAGGGTGCTCATCAACTTCTGAGCCACAGCCATCACCTTAGGCTCGGTCAAAATCACTTGCTTCACATCCTTCACGCCCATCAGCTTAAAGTATTTTGCCCATTGAATAGCGGGATAGTTCTTTTGGAGCATATCGATGGTGTAGATGTTGTAGAGCTTATTGTAGTCGCGAGCTTCAGCGCGGCTCATCTTAGCCTCAGCAAACTGATATTCAATATTGTAAATCACCTTAGCGGCCTTTTCAGCCTCTTTCTTCTTGTAGCCGCTCAGTTGGAAAATCTTAGAGAGATACGCACGATAAGCCTCTTGCTTCTTCTTGCTGTCGGCGTCGGTGTTCAAATAGTAGTCGCGGTCGGGCAGACCAGATGTGCCGGCGCTCAGCCACATCACATTCAAATCGCTGTTCTTCAAGTCGGTGTCCACGCCGATACCGAAGAAAGGATTGCCCTTATACAAGTGCTGGTCAGCGATAAACGCAGTGAAATCAGCCTTCTTGCTGAAAGCCTTCACCTTGTCGAGGTCCTTTTGCAATGGAGCGGCCCCCTCTTTGTTCAGGCGAACGCTATCCATAGCCATATTGTAGAGGTCAGCCACCTTCTGCCCAACAGAGCCGAAAGCGTGCTTTTCCTTCGAGAGATTCTCAAAAAGTTCACGGATTTGCTTACGGTTAGTTTCAGCCAAATCGTTAAACACACCGTAGCTTGAGTATTCAGGCTTCATAGGATTTGCCTTCAACCAGCCACCGCCGGCATACTGATAGAAGTCGTCGCCCGGACGCACACTCATATCCATGTCAGCCTTATTCACACCATGCACAGCACCCTGCGCAGTGGCAGGAGCCTGAGCGTCGACAGCCAAAGCCGCAACAGCCAAAGCCGCCACCATAGTAATTTTCTTCATCATAATCGTATAATTAAAAAAATCTCAAAAATTTCCTTCTCAAAAAAAACATACATTTCTGCAAATTTACAAAAAAAACCCAAACCACCAACAAAAAATCCCCACCCCCACCCCCACACTTTCTTATCATCCGAGCACTCAGAGCACTCAGAGCACTCAGAGAAGCTGGCTAACGCCAGCCCCAACCAAGCCCCAGTCCCCACCATCTCCTCCAAAATCCGAGTGCTCCGAGTTGCTCCGAGTTGCTCCCAAAATCCCCACCCCAAAAAGTCCGAGTGCTCCGAGTGCTCCGAGTGCTCCGAGCTGCTCCGAGTGCTCCAAAAAAAATCCCCACCCAAAATCAAAAAAAATCAAAAAAAATCCCCCTAATCTCCAAGATTTTCCCTACCTTTATCATCCCCAACCATTTAAATAATTATTTATGTCAGAATTCATTCCGCATAAGGGCTATTACCGCAATTTGATAGTCTATCAGATAAGCGAAATCATCTACGATATCACCTATGTGTTCACGCAGCGCTTCTTGCAAAGAGGCGACCGCACCATCGACCAAATGGTGCAAGCAGCCCGAAGTGGAAAGCAAAACATAGCAGAAGGCAGCAGTGCAGGCACCACATCGAAAGAGACCGAAATCAAGCTCACCAATGTGGCAAAAGCCAGTCTGCAAGAACTGTTGCTCGACTACGAAGACTACCTGCGAGTGCGAGATTTAGAGATTTGGGATAAGGAAAGCGAAAAAGCCCTCATCACCCGAAAAATCTGCGCCACCAACCACGACAGCGCCTACTACCGCGAAGCCGTGAAAATCAGAAGCGACGAAACGGTAGCAAATATCGCCATCATCCTCATCCACCAAGCCGACACCCTACTCAAAAAACTCATCAACCGCCAAAAACAAGATTTCTTACAACAAGGCGGCATCAGAGAACAAATGACCCAAGCCCGAAAATCCTACAGAACCAATCAAAAATAATCCCCAAAAATCCCCACCCTCAAAAAATCCGAGTGCTCCGAGTTGCTCCGAGTTGCTCCGAGTACTCCCAAAATCCCCACCCTCAAAAAATCCGAGTGCTCCGAGCTGCTCCGAGTGCTCCGAGTGCTCCCCAAAAATCCCCACCCCTCAAAAAATCCGAGTGCTCCAAGCTGCTCCGAGTGCTCCCCAAAAAAGCTATCGTCCAAAAATCCCCACCCTCAAAATCCGAGTTGCTCCGAGTGCTCCGAGCTGCTCCGAGTGCTCCAAAAAAGCTATCGCAAAAAATCCACCATCCCCAAAAAATCCGAGTGCTCCGAGCTGCTCCGAGTGCTCCCAAAAAAGCTATCGCCCCAAAAAAATCCCCACCCAAAGCCCCTCATCCTCTCCCAAGCTAAGCACCAATAGTGCGCTACAGCGCCTTACCATCACCTCTTCCAAGCCCCATAAATCCCCACACCATTTTGTCATTGCCCCACGCCCCACCACACACTATCTTTGCTTCCAAAAAAGCCAAATCAGCCATGTTCACAAACACAATGCTTTTCAATTCCGCCTGCGAAACCGAAACATCTCGTCGTCGTAGGCTATACGCCGAAAATTCCCACAGCGAATATATCGCCGAAACTCACACCAACGAAAAGGAAATCGAGCGCATCGCCGAAAATTCCCTTCTTATGCCATTGATGCGCGATGCGTGGGTTGATGGCATTCCTGCCCCTTCCACATTGTGGCATGGCTTGTGGAACGAAGGCGAAATCGCTTGTCTTTTCGGCGATCCAAACATCGGCAAATCACTGCTTGCCAATCAAATCGCCAACGAGGCAGCCGCCATGGGGCATCAAGTCCTCTATGTCGATTTCGAAAACCCCGACATACATTTCCACTCACGCTACACCTCCAAAGAAGAAACATTCGTTGGTAATTACGGAAATATCCGCTATGTTGGACTCCGCTTCGACACAGCCCACTCAGCCTCTTACACTATCGAGCAAAAATTTCAAGCCATTCAAGACGCAATCCTCGTCCACCGCACACCAGTGGTTATTATCGACGACATCTCTCACATCCTCCCTGCCAAGTTTTCCGAGCGTTCGCAAAGCATTCTTCACCAACTTCGCCACTTGGCACAAAATTGGCATGTGGCAATTCTTGTGCTCGCACACACTCGTTATCATCGCCCCGACACGCCGCTTTCCATCACCCATCTTGCTGGCTCGCGTGAATTTTCCTTCGCTTTCGATTCCATTTTTGCGCTCGGAAAAGTCACCAACGAACTTCCTGCCACCGACGGCGAAGCCCTCGTTCCCACCCATTATATCCGCCAATTCAAGGCACGAGCAGCTGCCATCACCTATGATGAAGACCATGTGATGCGACTGCACCTAAACAAACGCCCAGGCATGGAACTCGCATTCCAAATCATCGACAACTTCGGCATCGAAGCCCAACTCATCACGCCCTCACATCTTTATCCCGACAGCGAAATCCTCACCCAAATTCTTCAACTCCACATTCAAGGGCTATCCCTTCGTCAAATAGCCACTCAACTCAGCATATCCCCATCATTCGTGTTTCGCACCATTTCACGCCAAGCCGCACGCATCGAGCGCATGAAATCTTCCACCGAAGCAAATTCAAATTCCACCACAGAAAGTGTTTCGGGTGTTTCGGGTGTTTCGGGTGTTTCAGGTGTTTCAAATGCTCCTTCTCCTCAAACCACCCCAGCGGAAGACACTTCAGAGACGCCAATCTCTCCAATCATCAAAGCACTAAAAGAAATGGTAGCCGCCACTGGCATACCCACCCTTGCCACGCCATACATCCACGCCAATTCTCCTTTCAAAGAAGTGTTCCAGCACCCCGAAATCTTCAAAGCCCACCGTTTTTCTTTCGCTTGCCCACATTATTATGAATCACTCATCAAGCAGCATTGCAGCCTGTCGCAACTCATGGCGAAACCCAGTGCGTCGCTCCAAGTTTATGACTACGACATCGACTCCGAATCGCCAATAATGCGTCGAGGCACCCTCGTTTACAATACCTCAACACGCCAACTCGGCATACTCCCAGCCCATGGCGAAAGCATGGAGCCTTATCCTCACGTATTTCCAGAAGGCACCACCTCCGAAATGCTCACCCAAGCCCTCTACGCCCAAGTTGCCCAGCACGCCACCCAAGAAACCTCCCCCGATTCCCCACACAGCGTGTGCGATAGTGCTTCTTCACAGCAAACGTCCGTCCCCAATCCTGCCACCCTTATTCCCCACAATCTGCTTCCCCTCATTTTCCCTAAATTCAAGCAGAGAGAATAGTGCGTCTCTTAATATTCGGGGGAAAAATTTTGGGGGGAGGGGTTTTATAATTGGGGGCAATGTGGTAACTTTGTGGTGAAATTTAATTATAACTCCAACAGTCAAAATTCATGCAGCAAAAAATTATCATCTTGGATTTCGGCTCGCAGACCACTCAGTTGATTGGTCGTCGCGTGCGCGAACTCGACACGTTTTGCGAAATTTTGCCCTACAACAAGTTCCCTGTTGGCGATGAGTCGGTGATTGGCGTGATTCTTTCTGGTTCGCCCTATTCTGTTCACGACCCTGAAGCCTTTAAGGTGGATTTGAGCCAGTTCGTTGGCAAGGTGCCTGTGCTTGGCATCTGCTACGGGGCGCAGTACATATCCCACAGTGGCGGTGGCAAGGTGGAGAAAGCCGACTCTCGTGAGTACGGTCGTGCCCATCTTGAAGAATTTGATGCCTCAAATCCTCTGTTGAAGGGTTTTGAACCAAATTCTCAGGTGTGGATGAGCCACGGCGACACCATCACGGCTATTCCTGCCGACTGCAAGGTGATTGCCTCGACCGCTAATGTGAAATATGCCGCCTACGCCAGCACCACCAACCCTGTGTGGGCTGTGCAGTTCCACCCCGAAGTGTTCCACAGCCTGCAAGGCACTCAGTTGCTCCGCAATTTCGTGGTTGATATTTGCGGCAGCCGCCAAGAGTGGAGCGCAGCGTCGTTTGTTGACACTACCATCGCTGAACTGAGAGCGCAACTGGGCAACGATCGTGTGATTCTCGGTCTGTCGGGCGGTGTGGATTCGAGCGTGCTGGGCGTATTGCTCAACAAGGCTATCGGCAAAAACCTGACCTGTATTTTCGTGGACCACGGTATGCTCCGCAAAAACGAGTTCCAACAGGTGCTCCACGACTATGAGGGACTGGGACTGAATGTGATTGGCGTTGATGCCAGCGAGAAATTCTTTGCCGACCTTGAGGGTGTGACCGATCCTGAACAGAAGCGTAAAATCATTGGCCGCGACTTTGTGGAGGTGTTCAACGCCGAGGCGAAGAAGATTACCGACGCTAAATGGCTGGCGCAAGGCACCATTTATCCCGACCGCATCGAGAGCCTGAACATCACAGGTAAGGTGATCAAGAGCCACCACAATGTGGGCGGTCTGCCTGAAGAAATGCACTTGCAACTGTGCGAGCCGCTGAAGTGGCTCTTTAAGGACGAGGTGCGCCGTGTGGGCCGTCAGCTTGAAATGCCTGACCGCCTGATTAAGCGTCACCCATTCCCTGGACCAGGCTTGGCAGTGCGCATTTTGGGCGACATCACCCGTGAGAAGGTGCAGATTCTGCAAGATGCCGACGACATCTATATCCGCCACATGCAGGAATACATCTGCGAAGATGGCGAACGCCTCTACGATAAGATTTGGCAAGCCGGCACTGTGCTGCTGAGCACTGTGCGCTCGGTGGGCGTGATGGGCGACGAACGCACCTACGAACACCCTGTGGCACTGCGTGCGGTGACTTCGACCGACGCGATGACTGCCGACTGGGCACATCTCCCCTATGACTTTATGGCTAAGGTGAGCAACGAGATTATCAACAAGGTGAAAGGCGTGAACCGCGTTTGCTACGACATCTCCTCAAAGCCACCAGCAACCATCGAATGGGAATAATTCCCCCGCCCCACGCTAATCCCAATTCCTCACACAGATCTCACAGATCACACAGAAGAAAGTGGACAATAGGGGCTTGAAATTTTGGAAGTTAAGCTATAAAATCCCTTAAATTGGCGTAATATTATGGCATCGGGGCGATTTCTTCGCC
>ERZ780207.2312-NODE-2312-length-13999-cov-3.724971_pt1 | contig 13999 bp, 10 predicted proteins | sample MGYA00510977_ERZ780207 | MGnify/ENA primary metagenome ERZ780207 (study PRJEB29588, sample SAMEA2151383) | human gut metagenome | biome: human gut; feature: human-associated habitat; material: faeces | place: Denmark | collected 2008/2010 ... | reverse complement strand
CTGGGAACTCCTGCTCCATCTGAGCGATTGGCATTGGAGTACGAACACCGGCAACTACGTCCTCACCCTGTGCATTGATCAGGAACTCACCCATAAGCTTGTTCTCGCCAGTTGCAGGATCACGAGTAAAGGCAACACCTGTACCGGACTGATCATTTAAGTTACCGAATACCATTGGCATTACGTTAACAGCGGTTCCCCAGGAATATGGGATATCGTTGTCTCTTCTATATACGTTAGCACGTGGGTTGTCCCATGAACGGAATACAGCCTCGATTGCAAGCTTTAACTGCTCTACTGGATCGGAAGGGAACTCTGTTCCTAACTGATTCTTGTACTCAGCCTTGAACTGCTCTGCTAATTCCTTTAAGTCTGCTGCTGTAAGGTCAACGTCAAACTTAACACCTCTGTCAGCTTTCATCTTGTCGATGAGCTGCTCGAAGTATTTCTTACCAACTTCCATTACAACGTCAGAGAACATCTGAATGAAACGACGATATGAATCGTATACGAATCTCTCAAACTTTGGATCCGGGTTACCAGCGATCATAGCTGCTACTACATCGTCGTTAAGACCAAGGTTAAGGATCGTATCCATCATACCAGGCATAGAAGCACGTGCTCCGGAACGTACAGATACAAGAAGAGGATTCTTAAGATCACCGAACTTCTTGCCGTTCTCTTTTTCCATCCAAGCTACACCTTCCATAGCCTGAGCCATAATTTCATCATTGATTTTACGTCCATCCTCATAGTACTGAGTACATGCCTCAGTTGTGATGGTGAATCCCTGTGGTACTGGAAGACCAATTTCAGTCATCTCAGCAAGGTTAGCACCCTTACCACCGAGAAGGTTACGCATGGTCATGTTACCTTCTTTGAAGGTGTATACCCACTTGTTTGCCATTTGACAATTCCTCCTAATATTTGTTTATTGTATAAATTCGAAAAACGAATAACATGATCCGTTTTTCATAAAGCTGAGCCGTGAACACAGACTTCACGACTATGCTATACTTATTGTAACACAGAATTCGCATTTCGCAAGCATTTTTTACCATAGTTATGCCCCATGAATCACAGAGCCGGACGCAAACCATCCGTTTTGTAATCCACAGGGCAGACTTTTATTTACGCGATATTAAAATTCAAATTTTTTCTCAAAATAAGCATCCAGCTCATCGATTTTAATTCTTTCCTGCTGCATGGTGTCACGGTCACGTACGGTAACGGCTCCATCCTCTTCGGAATCAAAATCATAGGTAACACAGAACGGTGTACCGATCTCATCCTGACGGCGGTAACGCTTTCCGATCGTTCCTCTGTCATCAAACTCACAATTGTATTTCTTTGCCAGCTGAGCATATACTTTTTCCGCACCCTCATTTAACTTCTTGGATAACGGAAGCACACCGATCTTAACCGGTGCAAGTGCCGGATGGAAATGGAAAACGGTTCTTACGTCCGGCTTTTCCTCTGTTCCGATATTTTCCTCATCGTATGCGGCACATAAAAATGCCAGAACCACACGATCAGCACCAAGTGATGGCTCAATAACATAAGGAATATACTTCTCCCCCTTCGTATCATCAAAATACGTCATATCCTGACCAGACACATTCTGATGCTGTGTCAGATCGTAATCGGTACGGTCAGCAATCCCCCAGAGTTCCCCCCATCCAAACGGGAATAAGAATTCAATATCTGTCGTTCCCTTAGAATAGAAACACAGTTCCTCGGCAGAATGATCACGCAGACGCATCTCGTCTTCCTTGATTCCCAGAGATAACAGCCAGTCACGGCAGAACGCTCTCCAGTACTGGAACCACTCTAAATCGGTACCCGGCTCACAGAAAAATTCCAGCTCCATCTGCTCAAACTCTCTCGTACGGAATGTGAAATTCCCCGGTGTAATCTCATTACGGAAAGACTTACCAATCTGTCCGATTCCAAACGGAATTTTCTTACGGGAAGTTCTCTGCACATTTTTGAAGTTAACGAAAATACCCTGTGCGGTTTCCGGACGAAGATATACGGTATTTTTTGCATCTTCCGTAACTCCCTGGAATGTCTTAAACATCAGATTAAACTGACGGATGTCTGTAAAATTATGCTTACCGCAGGAAGGACATGGAATGTTATGACTTTCGATAAAATCTACCATTTTCTCATTGGACCATCCATCTACGGATCCGTCCAACTCGATGTTATTCTCCTGTGCAAAATCTTCGATCAGCTTATCTGCACGGAAACGCTCATGACATTCTTTACAATCCATCAGCGGATCAGAAAAACCTCCCAGATGTCCGGAAGCAACCCAGGTCTGTGGGTTCATCAGGATGGCGCAGTCCACACCAACATTGTATGGGTTTTCCTGTATGAACTTCTTCCACCATGCACGCTTCACATTGTTTTTCAGTTCTACACCAAGATTTCCGTAATCCCATGTATTTGCAAGACCGCCGTAGATTTCAGATCCCGGATATACAAAACCTCTTGCTTTTGCTACCTGCACAATTTTGTCCATCGTCTTTTCCATTATGTAATCCTCACATTCTATTATGTATTTTCTGATCCGCCCAAAGGCTGGATCTGAGTTACTTATAAATTATATAGGTATATACCTGACTGAATTCGCCTGTGGCATCATCGGTACTGGTATCTTCCTCGTCAAACTGAAACTTCACTTCGGATTCCTGCTCCGTAACATCGATCAGATCGTCATCGGATACCGCTCCTGTCGTTTCCTCAATCTGTGTGCCTGCTGCCTCTGTGGCACTTTCCGTTCCCTCTGTTGTTTTTTCCGCTGCAAGAAGGGACGTTCCTTCTTTGATCGCAATGGTCTGTGCATCCACATAACTGGTATTTGTCGTGGATACATAACAGATGGTTCCTTTTACTTTTACATTTGTATTTCCACGGATTACAACCACTTTGCAGCTGGAGTCATCCAGAAATGCGCTGCTCTCACACGCTTTGATCTTTCCGTTTTTTACGGATGCAAACGATCCGTCAAAAGAATACCCTGCGGCCAGTGCTTCTGCAACCCTTCCCGTATACAGTTCCATATCATTAAATTTCTGATAATCTTCGGCTGTACGGTACGCAATGGTAAGCGTTGCCTTTTTTTCTCCTGTGTCGAGTTTTTTCAGCGAAACGCTTCCCTTTCCGTTTTTCTCATTATAGGTATCTATTTCATTTTTGACATATTCTTTCAATCCGTCTTTATCATATGTCTTTTCGTCAAAATTTTCCACATCGGTAGACACGATTTTTCCATCTTTCAGTACAAAAACTGTGCTTTCATCCGCTTTGTAAGAAGTGCCGCAACCGGTAAACATTCCTACGCTAAGCAGTAATACCAGCACGATCTGACCGAATTTCTTCATGATTTCACAAATCCTCCTCTATTCACAATCCATGATATTATACACTTTTCATATTCCCATTTCAACCGAAAATCGAAAGGGACTTAAAGTCATGATGCACATAATACGCCATATATTCTTTCATAATCATCTTCAGTTCCCTTAGTACTTCCTCTGAAACGGTAAACGAGTATAATCTGGCGACAGGTGTGGATATGATATACTGCATCGTATATCGCGTGGAATCGGAAATATACATGCCCTGTACTTCCTTCGCACAGGTTCTGCAGAAGATGCCTCCCCTTTTCACCGAAAAGAAACACAGGTCTTCTTTCGCATGACAATGCATACAGGCAAACACCTGCGGTCCTTCTCCATTGATGGTTATGGCTTTTAGTTCAAACACTGCACGCACAAGTTCTTTGGAATACCTGCTGTTTTCCAGTGCACGAAACGACTGGTACAAAAGCTTTAACATTTCCCGCTCATCGTTATTTTCCTGACAATAATATTCCGCGAATTCTGCAAAGTAGAACGCAAGCGATGCAGCATCCAGATCCAAAACCAGTTCACGAAAATAGTTCTGGATGTTTGCTTTGGTAACATTATAGGAATTTCTTCCCTCAAACACTTCGAATTCGCCAAAGGCAAAGGGATTCGTCGCTGCCAGCAGCTGGCTCGACGGTCGTCTGGAACCTCTGGCAAACGCTGTGATTTTTCCCCTTTCCTTTGTCAGAATCGTTATTCTTTTGTCATAATCATTGACAGGCATGGCTGTTAAAACCATGCCCATCACTATCACAGACTGACTCATACTTCTGCTGTTCCTTCTGTCCGTGACCTCCGCCACTTCCTGCAGCATCCGTCACTTCATTCCGATAAGTCAGATAATCGGTAACTTTTCCTGTTGTCCAGAATGTTTCCCAGGTTTTCTCCATTGCACCTTACCTCCATTACTATCGTCTGCAATGGCGGTAATTCTATTCCCGAAAAATATTGGAAACCCATCATCTGATCTTTATCTTTTATTCTTCCTCCCGATACCCGAAATTTTTAATCAGAAAATCACTGTCTCTCCAGTCTTTCTTCACCTTCACCCAAAGTTTTAAATTCACTTTGGCATCCAGCATTTTTTCCATCTCGTAACGCGCATTGGTTCCGATCTTTTTAAGCATTGACCCCTGCTTTCCGATAATAATTCCCTTGTGGGAATCCCGTTCACACACAATCGTTGCATCGATATCATACATCTTTCCGCCTTTGCGCGGTTTCATCTGGTCGATGGCAACAGCAATTCCATGCGGTACTTCATCGCTTAACGCATGAAGTGCTTTTTCTCTTATGATCTCCGCACAGATCGCACGCTCCGGCTGATCGGTAATCGTATCCTCGTCATAAAACTGCGGACCATACGGAAGATACTTAAAAATAGAATCAATCACGTCATCCACATTCTGTCCGCGAAGGGCGGAAGTCGGAATAATCTCCGCGAAATCATAAATCTTGCGGTAGGTATCGATAAACTCCAGTACCTTGTCTTTTTCCACGGTATCAACTTTATTGATCACAAGAATCACAGGCGTCTGAACTTTTTTCAGCTGTTCTACAATGTGCTGTTCCCCCGCACCGATAAAATTACTCGGCTCCACCAGCCACAATACGACATCCACCTCGTTCAGTGTCTTTTCTGCAACATTTACCATATATTCACCAAGCTTATTTTTTGCTTTGTGAATTCCCGGCGTGTCAAGAAAAACGATCTGTCCACGCTCCATATCCGTATACACGGTCTGGATCCGGTTTCTGGTTGTCTGCGGCTTATTGGATGTGATTGCAATCTTCTGTCCGATCAGACGGTTCATCAACGTTGATTTTCCTACATTTGGTCTGCCGATAATTGTAACAAACCCTGACTTAAAATTTGCAGCTGTCATTTGTATCTCCTTTATCGTGCTATTCGCACAGTCCCTGAATTGAGGTAAACATACCGCTTTCTTCACGGATTGCATGCTCATTTCCCACTACACACAGACACTGATCGGAAAGGATCGAGGCGATCAGATCCGAAAGACTGCGGATATCTGCCGGTGTCGCTGTCAGTATCTCGTCACGCTCTTTCTGGATTTCCTCATAGGTCAGATGTTCCAGATAAGCAGCCATCGAACGGCTTCCCTTTGCTTCCGGGTTTAACGGTGTATCTAAAGCTCCAAACGTGCCGATGATATATTTTGTCATATCACGCTCATCCGGATCAAAGGATGCTACATATTCCGGAATTTTCTCATAGACGGCATTGGTCTTTGCCAGATTCGGGTCCCGGTAAGATACAAAATAACTGTCTCCGGTTCTAAGGAAAGAACTCATACATCCATATGCACCGCCCTTTACACGGATATTCATCCACAGATATTCATAGCTTAAAATCATTTTTAAAATCTTTAAGGTTCCGTGATATGCGTATCCATGGCTGATAAAGTTACCGGATCTTGCCACATACTGGATCTGGGAGGCGTCCGTAAATCCCTCATTTTTCTTAGAAAGCACCGGATGGATTGCAGCCTGCGCCGGTGTTCCTTCCGGAAGTTTCTTTAGATACTTCTGCATGATCGGAGAAGCTTTTTCATAAGAGCCTTCTTCTCCGGTAAAGCTGATGAGCATTCTCTTTCTGACAAATACTTTTTCTATCAGCTGCTGCAGTTTTTCGGCTACCGCCTGCGGATTCTCTTTCATCTGTTCATCCAGTCTGCGGATCATCTGATTGTATGCAATACCAATTGTCGCATCATTATAAAATGCATAAACAGATTCGTAAGAAAGTGCACGCATTGCAGCTACCGTGTGCCCGCTGCTGCTTAAGTTCACCTGCAGTCTGGATTTCACCTGTGCAATCAGTTCCGCCAGTCGTTTGGTATCGTGCAGATCCGAACTGTTTAAGATTTCCTCTGCCAGTTTCATGGCATGCTCCAGATTGCTCTCAAGCACTTTCATGCGGATCTCAAATTTAACTGCCATCGCATCGTGATTTTTCAGATCCGGATACATGCTGACCCCACTGGTAATTCCGCCGGTATAAATATTGATGGCATTTGCAAGATCAGCATAACTGTAGGATCTGGTATTGACATATCCGAGTACCGCGCGCAGAAGTCCAAGGTACGGAACCTCCTCCTCTGCAATGTCATTGCACTCAAACATCAGAGTAATATAATCGATGCCATTTGCCGGTGCCTCATGCCGGACAACCGGAATTTCTCCCATGTTCTCCTCCTTATTGGAAAACGGCATGGCTTCTTTTTTCATATCCTCTCTGCCAAGCATCGGAATTTTCAACAGATCTTCTTCCTTTGACGGCTCTTCCTGATACTCCCGCAGATGTCTGGTCTGGGCAATCAGCGCCTGCACCTCTGCGTCGCTTAATCCGGCCTTATATGCGGCAAGTTTTTCTGCCAGTGCCTGTTCTTTGGCACGGTTAAGCCCCTTCTCCGGCGCAACTACGACCACAGCGCCATGCGCATTGTCCAGCAGATACTTCTGAATCAGATCTTCAAAATATCCGGTTTTGATCTGCTCCCGCAAAAACTGTAATGTATCCAGACATTCCAGATGAATAAACGGCTTGGTATCATCAAACAGCCAGCTTTCCATACACTGCAGTCCATACAAAAGTCCCTTCGGAAACTGTCCGTAATCTGCTTCCCGGAACCGGAATTCCGCACTGTTAATTCCCGCAAGAAGGGAATCCTGATTCAGCCCTTCCTTTACCAGCTTCTGTAAGGTTTCCTCGATAATCTGCACAAAACGGGTCTGATCAGACTCATCGGCATTCTTAGCGACAATGGAAAACATCGGCTGAAGCATGCCATCCTCAAAAGATCCGTAGACATCTTCCCCGATTCCCGCATCAATCAGTGCCTGGCGTACCGGTGCTCCCGGCGCACTGACAAGGACATAATCCAGTACAGAAAATGCCTGATACAATTCACGGTCAAGAACGGTTCCCACCACTTTATTGTAAGAAAGATACGTGTGCTTCTCCTCCGGTTCATCTTCTGTGACCGGATACGTTCTGCGCTCGGATACTACCGCGTCAAATGGCTTTTGCAGCTGGATTTGTGAATGTACTTCCACTTCATTTGCATCATAATGGCTTAAATATTCCTCATCCAGCCAGGTGAGCCGCTCTTCTATATCCATATCTCCATACAGATAAATATAGGAGTTGCATGGGTGATAATATTTGTGATAAAACGCAAGATAATTTTCATACGTCAGTTCCGGTATTTTTTCCGGGTTTCCTCCGGAATTTTTGCTGTAGGTATTGTCCGGAAACAGTGCTTCCATAATTGCCGTCTCAAGCACTTCATCCGGGGAGGAATACGCCCCCTTCATTTCATTGTATACAACGCCGTTGATGGTCAGCGGTGCATCTTCTGACTCCAGCTCATAGTGCCAGCCTTCCTGCATAAAAATCTCTTTGTACTTTGTAATATTTGGATGGAATACCGCATCCAGATATACCTCCATCAGATTTTTAAAATCCCGCTCATTATAACTTGCTACCGGATACAGTGTTTTTTCCGGATATGTCATTGCATTCAAAAACGTATTGAGCGACCCTTTGGCAAGCTCAATAAAAGGGTCTTTGACCGGAAATTTATCCGATCCGCAAAGCGTGGTATGCTCGATAATATGCGGAACTCCTGTCTCATCTTCCGGGGGTGTCCGAAATCCGATCGAAAACACCTTATTGTCATCTTCATTGGAAATGACACACACGCGTGCTCCGCTTTTTTTGTGTCGCAGAATATATCCCATGGATTCAATATCTGCAATCTTTCTTACTTCTATTATTTCATATGCTGACAATTTCAATTTATCCATATTTCTCATCCTTCCATTTTTATTTCAACGGAATAGTTTTATTCTTTCCGAATCGATACATCCATCTGTGGGAATGGAATCGAAATTCCATTTTCATCCAGTGCATTTTTCATCTGTTCCAGCAAACGCCACCGCACCGGCCAGTAATCTTCTGTTTTTACCCATACGCGAATGCCCATATCTACGGCACTATCCCCCAGATCCGATACAAAAATATCGACCGGTTCATCCTTTATCACTGCGGTTTCTGTCTTTACCACACCCTCAAGCACTGCTTTAACCTTTGATAAATCCGATGCATAGCCAACCCCGACGGTCAGATCAATCCGTCGCATATCCATATGGCTGTAATTGGTAATACTGCTGTTGGACAGACTTCCATTCGGAATCAGGATCAGTTTGTTATCAATGGTAAGCAGCTTGGTGTAAAAAATGGTAATCTCCTTTACAGTTCCTTCTTCCGATGAAGCATTATCCAATATATAATCGCCTACCACAAATGGTTTCAGCAACAAAATCAGAACACCACCGGCAAAATTAGAAAGGCTTCCCTGCAATGCCAGTCCCATGGTAAGTCCTGCGGACCCCAGCACGGCAATCACAGAGCTTGTCGTCACGCCAAACTGCCCCAGAATAATCATTGCCAGCACAAAATAGAGCGCATATTTCACAAAAGAACTCAGAAAGGAAACCACACCGGCTTCTACTTTTCCGCGCTCTAAGAAACGGCGCACCATTTTCACCAGCATTTTGATCATCCGGCTGCCTACCAGAAGAATAATCACTGCAATCATCAGCTGAACGAGAAACCCCAGCAGAGATGGTGTCAGATCCTGTAAATATTTCCGGATAATTCCCGGATTTTTCGCCACTTCATTTAACACTTCACTCTCAGTGCTAAGCTGTGTCAGTTGGTCTGTTATTAAAATTCCCAATGTATTTCTCCATTTATGTCCTATAATGCCATTCTTTAAATCTCATGTATGAATAATCCACTGCGGAGTTTCGGCTCAAACCAGGTAGATTTCGGCGGCATGAGACGTCCCGCATCCGCCACAGCAAATAACTCCTGAATGGATGTCGGATACATGGCAAATGCAACCTTACAGTCCTCATGGCATCTTCTTTCTAACTCTTTCATGCCACGGATTCCGCCGACAAAATCAATTCTTTTATCTGTCTTTGGATCACCGATTCCAAGTACCGGTGCCAAAAGTACATTCTGCAATACCGATACGTCCAGTCCTTCTACCGGATCCTCCGGAACCGACTCCGGGCGCATGGTACAACGATACCATTTATCAGAAAGGAACATGGAAAATTGTCCCTTTTTCACCGGTCGTACATCGTTTCCATTTTCGATTTTCTGCACATCAAAAAGTTCCTGCATTTTTGATAAAAATGCCTCTTCGGTCATACCGCCCAGATCCCGTACCACACGGTTGTAATCCATGATCATCAGTTCCTCATCCGGGAATAAAACGGAAAGGAAATAATTAAATTCTTCTTTTCCGGTATATCCCGGATGTTCTTCTCTCCGCTTAAATCCGACTTTTACCGCAGAAGCAGCTCTGTGATGTCCGTCTGCAATATAGATTTCCCCAATCTGTGCAAATGCATTCCGGATCGTTTTGATATCTTCCGGATCGGATATTACAAAAACACGGTGGCGAATACCATCTTCCGCAACAAAATCATATAAGGCATCCTGTTTCTTTGTCTTTGCCACAACCTCATTGATCACGGCATTGGCACGATATGCCAGAAAAATCGGTCCGGTCTGTGCACTGCACGTATCTACGTGACAGATACGATCCTGTTCCTTATCCGCACGGGTATTCTCATGTTTTTTGATGACCTGATTCGCATAATCATCAATGGATGCACATGCTGCAATGCCGGTCTGTGTTCTTCCATCCATCGTCAGTTCATATATGTAATAACATTCTCTGTTATCCCGGATAAATGTGCCGTCAGCGATCCAGTCTTTTAACATCTGTGCCGCTTTGGCATATACTCTGTCATCATAGGTATCGACATCATCCGGAAACTGTGTCTCCGCACGGTCAATTGCCAGAAATGACTTTGGATTTTTTGCCACAACTTCTTTTGCTTCTTCTCTGTTATATACATCATATGGTAATGCAGCCACTGCAGATACTACATCTTCTGCCGGTCTGACACATACAAATGGTTTTATGTCTGCCATATTATCCTCCATAAATTGTGCTGGTTTCTATACCTTTCTAGTATAATGGAAAAAATACGTTTATACAAGAAAAAATATGGCGGTTCTTTCGAACCGCCATACAGCAAAATGCTTATCTTTTCCGTTATTTTACAACGCGTACATGCAATACATCGTCAATTGCCTGCAGTTTTTTCAGCACATCATCGGTAATTTTGGAATCCACATCGATCAGTGCATATGCATAGTCACCCTTTGCCTTATTTGTCATATCTGACACATTGATATCTGCCTCTCCAAGAACGGTCGTATACTGGCCGATCATACCCTTGACATTCTTGTGCAGAATTGCAACACGTCCGGCTGTGGTACATGCTCCCATGTTGCAGTCCGGATAATTGACAGAATGGGTAATATTACCATTCTCCATGTAGTCACGAATCTCACGGACAGCCATAATTGCGCAGTTGTCTTCAGACTCTGCTGTAGATGCTCCAAGATGTGGAGTGACAATACATCCCTTTGCCCCAACGGTTGTAGTATTCGGGAAATCAGAAACATATTTCTTAATCTTTCCTGCAGCCAGCGCATCAACCATTGCCTCTTCGTCTACCAGCAGATCTCTTGCAAAGTTTAATACAATTGCGGTAGGCTTCATCATTGCGATCGCATTGGCATCAATCATCTTTCTGGTAGAATCCAAAAGAGGTACATGGATCGTAATGTAATCGCACTCTTTGTAAATATCTTCTACATTGCTGATATGCTTTACGCTTCTGGATAAGTTCCATGCAGCATTGACAGAAATATATGGATCATATCCATATACTTCCATACCCATATGGGTTGCGGCATTTGCTACGAGCACACCGATGGCTCCAAGTCCGATGACACCTAATTTCTTTCCGGAAATCTCTGTTCCTGCAAAGTTCTTCTTCTGTTTCTCTGCAGTTTTTGCAATGTTATCATCGTTCTGGTTTGCCAGACACCAGTCAATACCACCGACAATATCGCGGGATGCATATAACATTCCTGCAAAAACAAGTTCTTTTACACCATTGGCATTTGCACCTGGGGTATTAAATACAACGATACCTTTGTCAGCACATTTGTCAAGCGGAATATTGTTGACACCTGCACCGGCACGGGCAACTGCAAGCAGTGAATCCGGAAGATCCAGATCGTGCATTGCCGCACTGCGGACAAGTGCGGCATCAGCGCCTGCCAGATCGTCTACTTTTTTGTAATCATCAGAAAATAAATCCAGACCTACCCCAGCGATAGGATTTAAGCATGTATAATTAAACATTTTATGCATTCTCCTTCTCAAATTTCTTCATGAACGCAACAAGCTTTTCTACGCCCTCTTTTGGCATTGCGTTGTAAATGGATGCACGCATACCACCAACGGTACGATGTCCTTTCAGGTTTACGAAGCCAGCCTCGGTTGCCTCTTTTACGAATTTCGCATCCATATCCTTGTCTCCAGTTACGAACGGTACATTCATCAGTGAACGGTCTTCTTTTCTGACAGTTCCCTTGAACAGTTTGCTCTCATCCAGGAAATCATAAAGGATCTTTGCTTTTTCAATGTTGCGTCTCTGCATTTCCTCTAAGCCGCCCATCTTTTTCAGCCACTTAAAGACTTTACCGCAGATATAAATGCCGTAGCATGGCGGTGTGTTGTACAGGCTGTCTTTGTCTGCCTGTGTCTTCCACTTGAGCATGGTTGGTGTGCCAGGAAGTACATCATCTGTAATCAGGTCTTCCCGTGCAATTACGATTACAACACCTGCCGGTCCGATATTCTTCTGTACGCCACCATAGATGACGCCATACTTTGTCACATCTACAGGCTCAGATAAGAAGCAGGAAGATACATCTGCTACCAGTGTCTTTCCCTTTGTGTTTGGAAGCTTCTTGTATTTGGTTCCGTAAATGGTGTTGTTCTCACAGATATAAACGTAATCCAGATCATCCGGAATATCCAGATCGGAACAATCCGGAATATAAGAGAATGTCTGATCTGCAGAGGATGCAAGCTCAATTGCCTCTCCGTACATCTGTGCTTCCTGATACGCCTTCTTTGCCCACTGTCCTGTGACAATGTATCCGGCTTTCTTATTCTTCATCAGGTTCATAGGAACTGCTGCAAACTGCTGGGATGCTCCACCCTGTAAGAACAATACCTTATAATTATCCGGAATGTTCATCAGCTCTCTTAAATCTTTTTCTGCATCCTTGATGATGTCATCGAACACTTTGGATCTGTGGCTCATTTCCATAACGGACATGCCGCATCCTCTGTAATCCAACATTTCATCTGCTGCTTCCTGCAGTACCTCCTCCGGCAATACTGCCGGTCCTGCTGAGAAATTGTATACTCTGCTCATTTCAAACTTCCTCCTATATTTTACTATGCTGTTGCTTATTTATTCTTGCTCTCGAAATCTTTTCCATCGAAACATTCATTGATCGGAGCCCCCGGTGCAACCATCGGCCATACCTTGTCATCCGAATCCACAATTGCGTCAATTACAAACGGCGTCTTACTTTCCAATGCTTCCTGAAAAGCTGCGTTAAACTCTTCCTGTGTTGTCACACGCCGGGCAGCTGCGCCCATCGCCTCTGCAATCTTTACGTAGTCCACACCGTCATCTAAAACCGTTGCGGAATAATGCTGTTTATAGAAAAGTGTCTGCCACTGGCGGACCATTCCGAGTACATGGTTATTGACAATCACTTCAATCAACGGAAGCTTTTGTCTGGATGCTGTTGCAAGTTCATTCATATTCATGCGGAAACATCCGTCTCCCGCAATATTGATCACCTGCTTATCCGGATTTGCAGTCTGTGCACCAATTGCAGCGCCAAGACCATACCCCATCGTACCAAGACCTCCGGATGTCAGCAGGGTTCTTGGTTTACTGTATTTAAAATACTGTGCAGCCCACATCTGATGCTGACCGACTTCCGTGACCATAATGGCATCTTTTGCCATCTCATAGATCTTTGCGATCATAAACGGACCACTTAACCCTTCCTTTGGAATGGTCATAGGATACATCTTCTGATAATCCGCAATATGGGAAAGCCACTCGGTATGTTTCTGCTGCTCAAGTTTTTCATTCAGCTTTCCGAGGACGATTGCCACATCCCCGATAATGCTGTGATTTACGATAATATTTTTATTGATTTCTACCGGATCAATATCAATCTGCAGAATCTTTGCCTGTTTTGCAAATTTCTTTGGATTTCCAAGTACACGGTCAGAAAAACGAACACCAACTGCGATCAGAAGATCACATTCACTGACTCCGTAGTTGGATGCCTTTGTTCCATGCATTCCGAGCATTCCGGTATATAACGGATCTGTTCCCGGGAATGCTCCTTTTCCCATCAGGGAATCGGTAACCGGAGCATCTACCTTCTTTACGAATTCATATAATTCTTTGCTGGCTTCTGATAATACCGCTCCGCCACCGACAAATATGTATGGTTTCTCTGACTCCCGGATCATACGTACTGCACTTTCCAGATCTTTTTCACAGATATCTTTGGA
>ERZ780207.2310-NODE-2310-length-14011-cov-6.851032_pt1 | contig 14011 bp, 9 predicted proteins | sample MGYA00510977_ERZ780207 | MGnify/ENA primary metagenome ERZ780207 (study PRJEB29588, sample SAMEA2151383) | human gut metagenome | biome: human gut; feature: human-associated habitat; material: faeces | place: Denmark | collected 2008/2010 ... | reverse complement strand
TGCGGTGCGCCGCAAGCCGTGCTTTTGCACGGCAAAATCCGCTCCCAGCGGATTTTAAGTCTGAGGTTATTATACCACACTTCCCCTACACCCGCAACTTTATCTCCTTTATTTTTAATGAATAGCCGAGAATTTTTGAGTCATCATATTTACGGGCGAATTTAACAGCGTTTAAAAACAACAAAAAACAGTGTGAAATATATGTAACCTAACATAAAATTATTTTAGTTAAACGAATTTGTAAGTGTGAAAACGGGTTACACCGATACTTACTTAATAAAACTGTGTAACACAGTTAAGTTAGTGTGAATTTTGTTTTTAATGCACATAATAAACAAATATTATTTATGTGTTTTAGCTGAATTTCCTATAGCCGTATTGACTTTTAGCTAAAACGTTGTATAATCTTAAGTGAATTAAGCAAGCGGAAACAGCTTAATAAACATAAGCTAAATTCATTAACTATCAACTAAGGATCAGTGGCTAAGCACTGTCCGACCAGAAAGGAAATTATCACATGAAAGCAAAGAAGATACTCGCAGGTATCCTTGCGGCAAGCACAGCAGTTTCGCTGGCAGCCTGCAACAGTAACAATGCAACATCATCAACATCAGGCAGTACATCATCTTCATCAAAGACAGAAGATAACAGTTCTGCGACATCGGGGGAAGAATCTTCGACTACACCTTCGGGCGAAAAGATCACCCTCAAGGTTCTTACTCACCGTACAGACCGTAAGGATGACGGCTCACTCGACAAGATGACAGATGCTTTTGAAGAAAAGTACAACTGCACTGTTGAATATCAGTCATTCAAGAGCTACGCAGATGACGTTTCGACAATGATGAGCACCAAGGAATATGGCGATGTACTCATGATACCCGATACAGTTAAGCTCGCCGATCTTTCAAACTTCTTCGAGCCTCTCGGCAAGTACGATGAGCTTAAGGATAAGTACAAGTGGGCAGATCAGAAGATGTATGACGGAACAGTATACGGCCTTGCTCACTTAGGTTCTGTTAGCGGCGGTATCTGCTACAACAAGAAGGTATGGGCAGACGCTGGCATCACAACAATGCCCAAGACAGCCGACGAATTCATTGCTGACTTAAAGAAGATCAAGGAAAAGTTCCCCGATGTAATTCCTTATTATACAAACTTCAAGGAAGCAAGCTGGACGGCTGCACAGTGGTCAAGCCTTGTTGTTCCTTCTTCGGGTAACCCCAACTTTGAAACAGACCTTATCGTAAACAAGGAAGACTTCTTCACAGAAGGCAAGCCCTACTACAACGTATTCAAGCTGATGTACGATATATATTCAGATCCTACTCTTATCGAGGGCGACCCGATGAGTTCTGACTGGGAAGGCTCAAAGCTTATGCTCGCTAACGGCGAAGTTGCTACAATGACAATGGGTTCATGGGCAGTTTCACAGTTCCAGCAGGTTGCTAAGGATAATAACCTTGATCCCGAAAATATCGGTTATATGCCTGCTCCCTTCTCTAAGGACGGCAAGCAGTACGCACAGTACGCAGCAGACTACTGCATGGGCATAAACAAGAACATTGCCGATGACAAGAAGGATCTCGGCAAGAAGTATATTGAATGGTTCATCGCTGAATCCGGCTTCTCTGAGGCTGAAGGCGGTATCAATACACTTGAAGGCAGCAAGCTCCCCGATTACCTCTCAGCATTTGACGGTTGTGAATTCTTCACAGCAGCATCAGCTCCCGAAGGTCTGACAGGCGTATTCAACGCTATCGACAAGGATTCTGAGGTTGGTATATGGACAGGCGACTCTGCTAACTTCAAGCTCCAGCTTGCTGAAGCAGCATTTGCAGGCAAGGGCGAAGACGGCTTCAAGGCTATCGCAGACTCCGTTAATCAGAAATGGGCAGCTACAAGAGATGCTAACGCAGAGCTTGAAGCATACATCAAGGCTAACGGCTAATTAACGCTATCGTATTTTCTTCATAGATACTCCAAACACACAAACCCGTACGGAAAGGCGTAAGTCTTTCCGTATAGGTTTTTATGGAGAAAATTAACTAATTTACAAAAATAGAAATTATTTCTTGAAAGGACAGATTTATGGCTACTCAAGGCGTTACCGCAATTCAGAAGCGTCGCACATTATGGCAGTGGCTTAAAGGCTATACAGGTCAGAAATACATGACCACAGTGCTGTTTCTGGCAATACCTGTCGCACTGCTGATACTTTTCACTATTATCCCTGCTGTGAATATGATAATATTCAGCTTCCAGCAACGTGACCAGCTTGGCGTAAATGTACAGTGGGTCGGTTTTGACAACTATAAGACGCTGTTTACCGATATGGCATATCTTTCAACGCTCATCAACAGCTTGTACTACTTTGTCGGCTCGTTTATACAGCTCGGACTTGCACTTTTCATCGCAACTCTGTTATGCTCGAAAATAAAGCTCGCAGGACTGTTCAAGGGAGTTATCTTCTTCCCTTATCTTATGAACGGCGTTGCGGTAGCACTTATTTTCCAGAGATTCTTCAGAGGCGATGACGGCGGTACGCTCAACTCCATAATCGCACTTTTCGGAGCAGATCCTGTAAAGTGGCTGTCAAACGGCGCTATCAACAACTGGTGTCTGGTTTTTGCGTCGGTATGGCGTTATATCGGCTTTGATATTCTGATGTTCATCGGTGCTATCCAGTCTATCTCGCCCGACATTTACGAAGCGGCAGATCTTGACGGTGCAAACGCATGGCAGAAGTTCTGGCACATAATTTTCCCCGGCATCAGAACGATCATCGCATTACAGCTTATCCTTGCCATAAAGGGTGCTGCATCTGTATTTGAGATACCGTATATTATAACCGGCGGTAAGATGGGAACATCGACCTTCGTTATCAAGACGATCGAAACGGGCTTCCAGTACCAGAAGATCGGACTTGCATCCGCAATGGCTATCGTCCTGCTGTTTATAATAATAGTGATTACGATGATCCAGAAGATATTCTTTAAGGAAGAAAAGTAGGTGTAACAATGACAGACAATATCACAACAACCGAAAACTCCGGACAGACCTCTTTCAATATGGATAAATACAGGTTCAAGGAAACGCCTAAGGGTGTAAGAATACTGATAGACATATTGAAATACGCCGTGCTCGTCATAGCCTGCCTTATAGTTATCGTACCTCTGGTAGTCGTATTACTCGGCTCGCTGAAAAGCCACGAGGATTTTCTGACAAGCGGAGCGTTTGAGCTTCCTAAGGTGGTGGAGCTGGCAAACTTCAAGACGGCGTTCCTGCAGGGTAACGTAATGAAAGGCCTTATCAATACCGCTATTATCCTTGTGTTCTCGTGTGCGGGAACAATAATCACAGGTACTATGACCGCCTTTGTTGTACAGCGTTTTACAATGGTGTTCACTAAGCTTGTAAAGAATGTATTCCTTATTGCCGCACTCCTGCCGAATATCTCTATGCAGGTAACGGTATTCCAGGTAGTACACGCACTCGGTCTTTATGACACCCTCGCCGCACCGATAATCCTTTATATCGGTACAGATATAGTTTCAATCTATATCTTCATACAGTTCCTCAATAACATATCCGTATCCCTTGACGAAAGTGCGATACTTGACGGCTGTTCATATCCGAGAGTATACCTGAGCATTATTCTCCCTATGCTCCGTCCTGCTATTGCGACCGTGCTTGTAATCAAGTTTGTAAGCATATACAACGACTTCTATACAGCAAACCTGTATATGCCCAGCGACGGACTTCAGGTCGTATCAACAGCCCTTTACAAGTTCATCGGTCCTTACGGCTCACAGTGGGAAATTATCTTCGCCGGTGTAATTATCTGTATTATACCTACGTTAATAATCTTCCTTTCGATGCAGAAGTTTATTTACAGCAACCTTGTTTCAGGTTCTGTAAAGGAATAAACGTTTCCGATTCTCCTTACTATATATGAAAATGACGTCACGCCGAAAAGCGTGACGTCATTTTGTTTACGGGAAAGTTTGTACATAAATGCAGACGTTCATAATTTTTAACGGCGTGAGTTTTTTCTGCTGAAAACGCAGATAAAACAGCCGTTTTATTTGTAGCTGCTACCCTTATATATATTGGGATAAATTAAATTGAATGATAATGAACGGTTTCTTTTATACGAAGCAACACATAGCTCCAACGAGAGCTTTTTAACACTTATAGACCGGTAGCATTCATTTCTCAGGAGTGCCGCCGCTACTGTCATAGCAGTTTTCTTGTCATCATACCGTGCAGCATATTCCGGACAATATACGGTTGCTTTTGCGGAATTAATGTATTTGATTTTCCCATCTTTGCTTATAACCTCGAGTACATAAGCCATGCTCCCACCTCACTTTACAATTATCCGATAATAAAATTATAATTTAAAGAAAGGCGCATTTCAATAACAAATCAAAAATAAAGTTGAAAAATGGGATAATATGTCAGAAATTTTGTCGAATTTATTGAAATCACTGAAATAATCCGAATTTTACTCTCAGACGGCAACATTTTTTCAATAGTGCGTCGCCTGTTATAAGCACAAATATTACTGTGGATACTGCGTGGATAAGGTCAAAGGGTATGCCGGAGATGATATATGCGGTAATTGTCTGTAAGTTTATATCGGTCGTGTAGGTAAGCACACTTGATATATTCATTATTCCGCCGTAAATAACGAGGACTGACAGGAAGGAGTAGATACAAAGGGCGAGCGTGTTGCGCTTTTTCGAGAAGATGATACCTGCGAAAAAGCCAAGAAGCCCCATTGCAAACATCTGCCACGGTGTCCACATACCCTGACCGAACAGCATATTCGATACAAGCATAGACACTGCGCCGACAAGAAAGCCTGCCTGCGCACCGAGCGCCGTTCCGCTTATGATAACGATTGCGGCAACGGGCTTGAACTGCGGAAACATAAAGAAAAGCTCCCTTCCTGCGACAGCCGCCGCAGAAAGCACGGCAAGCACCGCAATATCCTTTGCGGACGGCTTCTTTTTTTCGAAGCTGATAAAGAAAGCGGCAAGGCACTCGACAAGCACGGCAAGAATTATCAGCAGATGCTTTCTTGTGCCGTTAGGGATAAAAAGTGTGCCGAGTATCACTGTGAAAGGAATAAGAACGGCGGTTATAACGCCTGCAACAATATCGGACGGAGTTACTTTTTTTGCGGTTACGGGCGGCTTTGCCATTGAGTTTTTCGGGGCAACACCGATTATAAGCATAATCATAGGAACGCACAGCAACGCATATTGCAGCCAGAACGGCTCTGACGGTATCTCAAAAGGAAATATGCCGGTACCGGCTAAAAGCATAAAAATAAATCCGACGCTGCCGAGCGAAAGCATTACCTTTCGGAAAACCGAGAGCCTTTTGCGTTTTTTGCGTTGCGGTACTGCTGTGTCGGGCTTATCGCCTTTTATATCGTGAAAACGTCCGGAGAGATCGCCGTAGTTTTCAGCCCTTCCTCCGAGAGAAGCTATAAGCCCTGCGACAGTGTAAACATTATCGCATACGTTTTTGGCAATTTTCGCACTGTCTGTTGTGAAGAATGAAGAATCGGCAAAGAACTGTGACGGCGGCAGAGATACGCTTATTTCGCCGTCAAAAAGCAGGGCGCATATATCCGCCGTTTCGGCACAGAAATCCATATCGTGACTGACGATCACAATCGTTTTCCCGTCAGCTTTAAGCTGTTTCAATAATGCCGAGAACATCTGCTTATATACTGCGTCCGCCGCCTTAGTCGGCTCATCAAGAAGAAGTATATCCGCACCGTAGGAAACAAGCTTTGCGAGCGCCGCCTTCTGCCGCTCCCCGCCGGATAAGTCAAACGGGTGACGTGACAGCAGGTGCGTAAGATCAAATGCGGTGGCTATTTCATCGGCATTGCCGGCAAATTCTTCTCTGAGCGTTTCCTTATTGAAAAGCAGTGTAGGGTCCTGCGGAAGAAAACCTATCTTTCCGCCGTTTATCGTTATTTTTCCGCTGTTTTGCTTGAGCGTACCGCAGATAAGGCTTAGCAGGGTCGATTTTCCTGCGCCGTTTCCGCCCACTATTGCGGTTATGCTCCCTTGCTTTATGTCAAGCGAAAGGTTTCTTATAATATCTCTTTTGCTGTTCTTATAGCCGAAAGACAGATTTTTAACGGATATACAGCTTTCTTCCGATATGCTGTTGTCGGTAATGCCGGGAGTATTAAGCCCGTTGTTTTTGCCGTACGCAATATACCAGTCCTTAGCGGAGGGAACGTCAAGCAGTGGAAGAACATTGCTGACAGATGCGCTTGCTCTTACTCCTGCCGGCATTTCAAAAAGCACAGGGTGATTGTTTTCCGACAGATGCTCTGTAAGAGAGCTTGCGTCGCCGTCGTGACACACCTTGCCGTTGTCGAGCATAACCGCACGCTTTGCAACGGATAAAAGACCGCCGAGCTGATGCTCCGCAACAATCACGGTCGTACCAAGCTCCTTGTTTATTCTCACAAGCAGTGAAATAAACTGCGTGGAAGCGATAGGGTCAAGCTGTGACAGCGGCTCGTCAAGAAGCAGTACATCGGGATTCATAGCCATTACAGACGCTAAGTTAATCATCTGCTTCTGACCGCCCGAGAGCTTGTCGCAGTCGCAGTACAGCAAGTCCTCTATGCCGAAGAACAAAGCAGTCTGGGAAACCTGCGAGCGTATTTCGTTTTGTGAAAGTCCTATACTTTCCGCACCGAAGGCAAGCTCGTGCCAAACCTTGTCGCAGACGATCTGCTCGTCCGTAAACTGTGTGACAAAGCCGGCAAAATGACCGCTGAAAGAAATTTTTCCTTTTTGCGTTCCTGCGTCGGCAGGCGCTTTCATAAGATTTAAAAGGGTGGATTTTCCGCTTCCCGAGCTTCCGCAGAGTATTACGAATTCTCCTTTGTTTATTTTAAGCAAAATATCGGAGAGTGCGTTCATATCCGAGCCGGGATAGGAATATGACAGATTTGAAATATTATAAAGTTCCATTTCTTTCCCTCCGTTTAAAACGTGAATAAAGCTCGGCTGCAACAGGTGTTACACAGAGTATGAGCCAGAAAATATCCGCAGAAATATCGAAAGCAGTCAGCGGCAGGATAAATTCTGGATAATAGAGATAATAGGCTTTACCGCTTGCAAAAAGAATAATAATTGCGGTTGTGCATATCACGGTCAAAGACATTATAATAAAGTCGGACGGCGCAAAGCGGAATATGCTGTAGGCTGTACGTTTTGCTGTACCGTAACCTCTGTATTTCATGGATCGGGCGGTATATGCGCTATGCTCAAGGGTATCCGTTACCGCAACGGAGAGAACGTGAACACCGCTTCTGATACGGCTTCTAAAGTTGCCCTCGTATATATCGTTTCCTACAAAACGCTGAGCCGCCGCCGCTTGCTTTGCCCGTCTTGCAAACATAGGCACTGAACGAAGTGTCATTGATAACAGCAAAGCGAGTGACGGCAGTGCTTTTCCGAGAAGATATACCGTTTTGTCGCTTGTCATACATTTGTTAAGTCCGATAAACCACATAACGAGCGAAATTGTCATAGCGCCTGTAAACAGCGAAAAAATAAGCGTTTCAAGTGTGATACTGTTGCCGCTCGGTAACTTTGCAAGCTCGGTTATGCCTCTGTTTGAAAACAGAAGATTTATAACCGCCGCAAGCAGTGTCATAGGCAGCATTACAAAAAGCGTTCTTGCGGCGGTTTTTCCGTTCAGTAAAAAAGCAAAAACGGCAGAGCAGACAAGAGCCTCCGCCATAAAGACGGGGCTTTGCACTATTGCGGTTATCAGTATCACCGACAGAAAATACATTGCCGCTGTTACAGGGTGTGTTCTTTCCATTGTTGCTCCTTAGTTTTGAAGGTCGTAGCCAAGCTCGCAGGTATAGCGGAACGCTATCTTGTCGTTGTTTACGGGCTTGTACGATGAACAGCCGTAGTTCGGGAAAACGCCGTTTACGCTGTACATCCAGCCTGAGCCTTGTCCGCAGTCGAATTCGTAAAGGTTGTTGATACCCTCGACATAGTATGAGCTGAACGCAGGGGTGTAGCTTGCCTCCATCTGAATACTGTTTTCGTCACAGATACGGCGGAGTATATCGTATACGCTTTCGCCGCTGTCGAATCCGACCGTTTTGCTGAATATTACGGCATCATCGGGAATGTACTTTTCAAGTCCTTTTTTCAGTTTATCCTTGTTGTTGAGTATGGTTTTGCATTCTATAACGAATGTGCAGGTGTTGTCATATTTCTTTATCGGCTTGTCGGGCTTCGGGGTCGTTGATATTATGGCTGAAGCGGTCGATATTGTTGTGACTTTTGAAGATGCCGGACTTGTCGAAGATGTCGGGGTGGATGTGAAAACCGGCTTTTCGGTTGGCTTTGAAATGTCTGCGGCGGTAAATGATGTTGATGCGACAGAGGATATTGTCGTTGTTTCCGGCTTTTCGCTTTCAGGTAAGGTTTGTGAAGAAATGTCCGTAACGGTTGTTACGGGCGTTGTCTGAGAATTGCCGTCTGTCTGAAAAGCCGTTGTTGTGACAATGCTTTCTGTGGTTGTAAACGATGATGTTTCGGGGGGAACGTATGATATACCGCTGTTTTCGGCGGTATCTTTTCCCATAGCGGCGGAAACTACCGCAATTATCACCACAGCAATCAGCGCCAGACCAAGACCGAGTATATATTTGTATTTATCAAAAAAAGCTTTCATTTTTTCTCCGTGAAATATCGGTTATGCAAAAATTGTTCCGCACCTATTTTATCATAAAAACAGGTACGGAACAAGCATTTACATAATAGTTTTACTTATTTGCGCTTTTTCTTTGAAATAAGCATAACTGCGCCTGAGATGAGAACTGCCATACCGCCTGTTACAAGCACGCCTGTACCGGGATTTATGGGATCGTTTTTATCATCGGGCTTGCCTGAGCAGTCGCCGGGCTTTACAGAATCGCCGGGCTGTGCGGGCGTATCGGGATTTTCGGGTTCTGTCGGCTCAGCCTTCGCAGACATTTCGTAAAGTGAAGTGCCGTCCTTTGAAAGCTCATAAGCTGTAAGAGCGAGCGCCGCCTGTTCGGTTGCCATATAGTTTTCTTCGCCGCCGAGTGTGTGGCTGTAGCCGTTTTCTGTAGCGTAGCTTTCAAGTGCGTCGATAAGTGTGATGCCGTCAACGATGAATCTTGAATCTGTAAGCGGGTCGATGCCGAGAGCGGCAAGAGCGATAATTACCTGCGAGGTGCTTTCACTGCCGTTTGCATATCTTGCGTTCTCGTCAAGAGATTCTGCGAGGAACTCAAGACCGCTGTCTATAGCCGCATTTACCTTCTCGTCAGCCGCATAGGGAGCGAGTGCCTGTATAGCCATAGCCGTAAGGTCAACATCTGCGGTATCGCCGGCGAGCGCCCAGCCCTTGCCCGTCATATTGTCAACAATATAAGCGATAAGCTCATCGTGCGTCTTTGCGCTGTAATCTGTAGTGTCGAATGCTATAAGTGAGAATATAACCGCATTGATACCCTGCGATGTGATATAGTCCATATCGTCAAGACCGCTCAGCAGGTTATAGCCTGCGATGTCTGCGGAATTCTTTCCGAGTGAGGATAGAGCGATTATAACTCTTGCGTTCTCTGTAGGCTTTCTGTCCGAAAGTCTGTCTGAACCGTTAGCCTTTACTGCTTCACAAAGCTCGCTGTAGTATTTTGCCGCCTTGTCGGCAGAGAGCTTTCCTGCTCTTGCGAGTGCGATAACCGACCATTCACCGCCGATAGACTGAACGGGGTAGATATCATTATTCGCAAGAGTGCCGAGAACAGTGCTGAAGTGATCCTTGCTCTTTGTGCCTGCCTGCTTTATCGTGTCGATAACAGCAAATCTTTCTGTTGCCTTGTCAAGTGTATCAGAATTTGTGACTTTATCTCTTAAACGCTCGGGAACTGCCGAGTAAGCATCCTTTGCATTTTCAATCTTATTCTTGCTGTCAGCGGTTACCTTGCCGATTGCGTCTATTGTCTTTATCGCATTTCTTATAACGTCAGCCTCAGCCTTAGCGAGAGCTTCTTCTGCGGCTGTTAATGTTTCGTAGTTTCCTACAAGTGCCTTTGCGTTGTCGCTGAGCTTGTCATAAGCCGTTCTTGCCGCTGTGATGTCGTCATAGCTGTCGAGCGTTACATCGCCTATAGCGTCAATAAGCTCTTCGACCTGCTCAGCCGCCTTTACATCATCGGGAATGAGCTTCAGGTAAGCGTATACGGGCTGTTTTTCACCGTTCTGAACGATTATTCTGACAACCTTTATTTCAGACTGATTAAGTGAGATTTTAGCCTCTGTGCCGGATGCTACACGCTGATTGTTGATATAAATGTTATCATCGTCAGCGCCGGATACGGAAACGTTCACGCTTTCCTCGATACCTGTGCTTATCTCGTAAACACCGTTATCATCGGGAGTGATTTCCTTTATTGTCTTGCCGTTTGCGTCTGTTAAGACTATTTTTCCGGGAAGCGCTGTCGTGCCGACCTCTTCCTCGTTTGCGGTTGTTCTTACAACATAAGAAACCTCTGTCGATTTCTCGTTGAATACGCCTGCCCAGATGTTGCTTGCTGTCTGTATCTTTATATAGTGAACGCCGTTTTTGAATGTAACGGGGTTGCCGTTTTCATCTACCGCCCACTTTAAGTCGAAACCGTTTGATTCGGCATTTTCGCTGTATGCGTTTACATTAGTGCCTATCGTGCCGTTCTTGAAGTAGTCAACATAGCCGAATCTTGTCGTGCCTACAAAGGAAGCTGTAGAGCTGTCGCCCTGTATACTGCCCTGAACACCGGGGATAACAACGCCTCTGAGTGTGACAGTATCGCCCTTTGCAAGATCGTTCATATAGTAAACGCTGGGTGAAACCCATCTGCCTGTCTGCTTTGAGCCGTCGTTTGAGTTGCCCTGATTGTCTGTCCAGCTTGTTTTACCGTCGGCTGTCTTTTTGTATGTTACTTCGTAATCGGTGATGGTTGTATCTTCGAAATGCTCACTTCCTGCGAGCGCATACCATGTTTTGCCGTCCTCAGAAACATATACCTGTCCGCTTTCAGCCGCACTTCCGCCGCTTACAAAGCTGTTGCCGTAAGCGTAGAAGTCAAGGCCGTAGGGGTTTGAGGGGTCGTCTGTTACTGGGTTTTCATAGTAATATGTGATATAACCGCCGAAGTTACCGAGCGATTTTATAGTGCCTGCGAGCGTCTGCTCGGGGCCTACACCGTAGGAAACGTTGGTGTACTGGCTGTTGATGCAAAGATAATCAACTACCTTGTCTGGTACGTCATACTTGCTTCTTTTTGTAGCCTTGACAGTATAGCTTTCTGAAAGAGTGCCGTCTGTTACCGTTACAGTAGTGTTTGCGCTCTTGGTAACAAGACTGTAAACGCCGTTTTCATCTGCTGTTGCGGCATCGTTGCCTATCTTAACTGTGCAACCGTCGGCAACCTTGAAATATACTGTGGGGAATTCTGCGTCATTTGCTATAACTATATTATAGCTGAGAAGTGACGGGTCGAATGCGGGATACATATCGCCGTGTTCGCTTTTAAGCTCGGTAAAGTGTACGTTCTTTATAGAAACGTCAGCCTTTACGAGCTTTATTTTGTAGCTTGTTATCTTGTCTGCGTCATCAAACTTGTCTGTAAGATAATCGCCGTCAGAAACCACATCTATTGATACTGTAACAGTTCCGTCCTTGCCGAAGGAATATGCGGGAGTTGTTTCGCCGCTTTTAAGCTCTGTATATTCGCCGTCAGCCTTCGCTCTGAAATGAACGTTTGCAGTTTTGCCCTTGAGAGTAAGCGCAACTCCGTCGGTGCCTCCCAAAACATAGGCTGTGTAGCTGTGGCATTCTGCGTTTGTGCCGGTCGTATCGGTCACATTGCCGTTTTCGTCATTTCTGAAAACCGTTCCCTCTGCAAAGCCGTTGTACTTTGTCGCATACAGCTCTCTGCCGGCAGGAACAAGCGTGATGCCGCTTGTGCTTGCGATTTCCGCAGTGTAGTCATAGGGACGTGTTATGTTGAACACATACTGCGTCTTTATGCTTTCATCGTCAATGTAGCAAAGCTCTAAAATCAGCTTAGTCAAGCCGAAAGGAATATTAGAAATGCTGTTGAAGCTGCCGGACTTTATCTCGTTTCTCTGTGCAACTCCGTTTATATCGGTGTATACCGCATAGCACTTCAGCAGGTCCTTGTTGAATTTAGTTCCGCTGTTGATATAGAAAGATGATGTGCTGTAAGACTTTATCTTTACATCATATTCGAGCTTTTCGGGGTCGAAAGCGTCATTGTCCCAGCCGTCAAGCGAGAAAGCCGAAAGTGCAAAGCTGTCAAAACGTGCGGCGGGTCTTGCACCCTCCTTTATTGTTACCTTATAAGTGCTTGCTGCTGCACCCTCGCCTACCGTAACGGTGATAATATCACCGTCCTTTATTTCAGTCGGTTTTGTAAGGCTCAGCGTCTTGTCGCCGATCTTGCTTACCGTCTTGAAATTCTTGTTCAGTGCGGTAGGACGGAAGTTGATGCTCTTTGTGCCGAAAGGAACAGTAAGAGTATAATTATAGGTCTTTGCGCTGAATTCGGGTGAAAGCGTGCCGTAATCGCTGCTTATCGCTTTAAGCGATGTATCTGTACCGCTCCAGTCACTGCCAAGGTCAGCACCCCAGTCCATAGTGTACTGCATACGGATCTCATCGCCGCTTGCGAGCTTGCCGTTAGCAACGGTATAGGCGGTGAAGTCTTCGTTTGTAAACCAGTCGTTGAGCGTACCCATCCAGCCGCTCATCGAGCCGCCGTCAAACGCCGCAAGGCCTGCGATCTCGCTTATGTAGCCATCGTCTGCGCCCTTCTGAGTAAAGCCGGAGCTTTCGATAGCGTCCTTTATGCAGGTCATTGCACTTGAGGTCTTGTCAAGCGATACCCACTTGTCGACCTTGGTACCTGTCCACGCAGGAGCGTTACCGCCGCTGACCGCTTCGGTAAACGTTGTGTTTTCTACAATAACACGGACGCTTCCGAGGTCGTCATCGGCAAATACAGTAAAGCTCACCTGCGGTATTGACAGCAGTGCCAGTGAAAGTGCCAGCAGTAAAGCTGTCACTTTTGCTGTAAATTTCTTTACATTTGTCATAGTTTTACCTTCCTTTATTCTTTTTTGCCGTAAGGCTTAACCGTCTAATCTGCGTTTTGCCGCTTTTCTTCTTTGTCTGGAGCGTTCACGCTTTTCACGGCTTTTCTCCTTTGCTGAAACCGCCGGAGGCTCTTTCAGCCCTGCGGCTTCAAGCGCCCTTGTCCACGGTCCCAGCTTCTGCTTTATAAAGCAGACTTCGCTTGGAGTAAAATCGGAGCGTTTGGGCAGAGTGCCAAGCTGTTCATACTTTTCGCAAAGCATAGCGACAGCCTTGCTCATTTTTTCGTCCGCCATAACGTCACCTCCGTAAACAAATACGAAAAACGGCAATAAAAAATGCCTTCACAAAAAAAGTGAAAGCACAACTGATCTTTAAGCACAGCAAACATAAGCCATACGGATATGCAAAAAAAGCATAAAGGTACAGCCTTAGCTGAAGATCGGCTGTACTTCTTCCTCGTCCAAGAGACAATGCCGAAAAATACGGGGGTATTCTGACTTGTGAGCATAGGCTCAGATACAGTAATGACGGTTGCTCCGGATTCTCACCGGATTCCCTATTACCTACCGGGCAAAAAGCCTTTCGTACCGTATTTTCGATATTCGGTTAAGGATAAGTATAGCATAAAGGGGGAAGAAATGCAAGAGGGGGAGAAGTATTATGAAAATAAAAAACGAGGTGCGTTGGCACCTCGTTTCAGTCCGTCGAAAAAGTCAAGCAGAAATGCTTGGCTTTTTCATTGATATGTGGTACAATAAATATGGTGATGAAAGGTGCTGAAAACAGGAAAACAAGAAAGACATCAGAT
>ERZ780207.2305-NODE-2305-length-14039-cov-3.700729_pt1 | contig 14039 bp, 12 predicted proteins | sample MGYA00510977_ERZ780207 | MGnify/ENA primary metagenome ERZ780207 (study PRJEB29588, sample SAMEA2151383) | human gut metagenome | biome: human gut; feature: human-associated habitat; material: faeces | place: Denmark | collected 2008/2010 ... | reverse complement strand
AAAAATGCAATATCGCTTCATCTTCTCTCCATATCCTTTATTAACATCTTAAACATTTCTTCCAGTTTTGGATTGTTGAATGCTTCATCCATTGAACCAAAAAGATCACTTAATTTTATAGCCATTATTACCACCTCGCACTCATTATATTACAATATGTAAAGCATTGCAATACTGTTTGCTATATTTAATTATTAGTTTGCATAAAATTTTTCGATTAATTTTTTACGCTCGATAATTTCATCAAATCTGTCAATATATTCATATGGATATTTAAAGTTATATATGCGCTCAATTTTACCGGTGTCCTGATTTTTAAGCCTTGTAACGGCGCCTGCACCGACAGCAAAAACAGAATGAGTTTCGTCCATCATATAAACATTATAAAGGCAATCCATATTATCCTTGCACCAGCCGACGTTTTCTAAATTGCCGACAGACTTAGACTGGCGGTACATATAATAAGGATAATAGCCGCCCGACTTAAGGCAGGAATTTGAATATTCCACCATATCAAAGGTTAAAAGTTTATCTGAAATATCATAAGCATTCTCTCTTGTGACCATATAAGCTGCCGATTTCATTGCAAGAGTATGAACAGTTACGCTTTCTGCCCCGAGTGATACGGCAGTGTCAACACTGTTTTTAAATGACGAAAGTGTATCTTTTGGAAGTCCTGCAATAAGGTCCATATTAATATTATCAAAGCCGCACTTTCTTGCAAGGGCAAAAGCATCAAGAGTCTGCTTAGATGTGTGACGTCTGCCGATAGAGTCCAAAACTTCATCGTTAAACGACTGCGGATTGATTGAAATTCTGCCGACACCTGCACCCTTTAATGCCATAAGCTTATCCTCAGTTACGGTATCCGGTCTGCCTGCCTCTACTGTATATTCACGAAGAGTTGACAAATCAAAATTTTTCTCTATAACGTCAAACAGCCTTGAAAGCTGCGAGGCTGAAAGAGTTGTAGGTGTTCCTCCGCCGAAATAAACGGTTTCAAGCCTTAAGCCAAGAGCCTTTGCCACCTGACCTGTTTTTTCAAGTTCCTTGCAAAGAAGGTCAACATAAGGCTCAAGAAGCTTATGCGTTTTTTCAATAGAATGGGAAACAAAAGAGCAGTAAGCACATCTCGTTGGGCAAAACGGAATTGAAACATAAAGTGAGAAAGAATTGTGAGATGACAGGGAAATAATTTTATTTTCGTGGTGCATAACTTCAATTGCCAAATCGGTTTTTTGGGGCGTTGCAAGAAAAGTATTGATAAAATAATCTCTTGCCGCTTTTTCGCCCATTTCGTCTGTAAAGCGATGCATAAGTTTAGCGGGACGAACGCCGAAAAGGATACCCCACGGCGGTTTAAAACCTGTAAGCTCGCTCAAAACATTATAAAGCAGAACTGACATCTCAGTTTGAGCGTCCTCATTTTCTTTTAAAATATGTGTTTTAGAAATACTTTTATCAAAAAGACGGGCGCAAACGAAAAATTCATTACCCTGCGCCTTAGTTTCCACCTCAATATTATCCTTTCCATCGTCGTTAATCTTCTCCCAAGGGAAAAAGACGGTGCAAAGATTTTTCATATCATATATAAAATCATGGTTAATTACTTTTAAAATCATAAATTATGCCCTATTCAAAAACGGATTATTTGCACGTTCAAAATCAAGTGTTGACTGACGGTCGTGACCGGGATAAACGATTAGATTTCCGTCAAGCGAAGCGATTTTTTTAAGGCTTTGCACAATTTCAAGCGGTGAACCACCGGGGAAATCAGTTCTGCCGCAGGAGCAGAAGAACATAGTATCGCCTGTAAATATTTTGCCGTCGCACACATAGCAAAAGCCGCCTTTGGTATGCCCCGGAGTTGCAATAGCCTTGATTTCACTTTCGCCCAAAGTGATAACGTCGCCGTCAAAAATCAAAATATCAGCCTCTGTATTATTCTGCACACCGCCGCAAAATGCCGCAAGGCTTAACTTTGACGAGGTAAGCATAGGCTCATCCTCTTTTGAAATCACAACCTTAGCGCCTGTTTTTGCTTTAACGGCTTTAACTCCGCCGATATGGTCAAAATGACCGTGAGTAAGCAAAATATATTCAAGGTTTGCCCCTTCAATGAAATTCATCATTTTATCGCTGTCCTCTGTACAATCGACAAGTGCGCTTTTATTTGTTTTTTCATCTGTAATAAGATAGCAATTATTTTCAATAGGGCCGAATGTAGCCGATTTAACACTTAGCATTATTTTAATTCCTTACTGTCTAAAATTATGGTAACCGGGCCGTCGTTTAATAAGTCGACCTTCATATCAGCGCCGAAAATTCCTTTTTTAACGGATTTTACACCTGATTTTTCAAGTTCATCAGCGACGTATTCATAAAGCGAATTTGCCTCATCAGGCGATGCGGATTTTATAAAACTCGGCCGCCTTCCGTGTGAGCAATCTGCGCAAAGGGTAAACTGAGATACAAGAAGAATTTCGCCAAACACATCAAGAAGTGATAAATTCATTTTGCCGTTTTCATCTTCAAAAATCCTCAAAACAGGGATTTTTTTAATAAGTTTATCAGCATCCTCCTTGGTGTCACCGTCCATAACGCCGAGTAAAATCATAAAACCGTTATCTATTTTGCTTATTAGTTTTCCGTCAACGGTGACAGAGGAATGTTTTACTCTTTGAATTACTGCTTTCATAAATTAAAATGCCGACCTTTCTATATGATAAACGCCCTCAATTTTACGAAGGGACTTTTCGATAGAATCAAGATGTTCCTTTGAATTGACCGTAATGGTCATAGTAGTTAAGCAATTGCCCTCGCTGATAGGACGGGCATTGATAGAATGAATTTTAACGTGAGCCGTAGCCATACAAGCGGTTATATCAAGTACTACTCCGTCACGGTCGATAGCATAAACGTCGATTGTTGAACGAGCGTCAACTTTAACATTGTTATCCCAATGAGCTTTAACCCAACGTTCAGGCTCAGGGCAATTTTTCAAATCATCCGGTACGTTTACGCAGTCCTTTCTGTGAATTGTAAGCCCTGTTCCACGATTGATAAAGCCGACAATTTCCTCACCGGGGATAGGAGAACAGCAGCGTGCCATTTTAATAAGGCAATTATCTATTCCCTCAACCACAACACCTGAGCTGTCCTTAGAGGTGCGAGGCTTATCAAGAGTATTAGTTGTCGCAACGGCAGGCTTAGGAGGTTCTTCCTTTTGCACTCGCCAATTGCGGTTAAATTCGTCCTTAATACCGGGCATAAGACGGGAAATCTGTATTCCGCCGTAGCCGACAGCGGCATAAAAATCGTCTATATTTGTAAAATGCTGCCTTTCCGCAATGCGGGTAACGAATTTAATATATTCCTCGCTATCCTCAAAGCGGATAAAGTTTCGCCTAAGCTCACGCTCAACCTCAGCCTTACCCTGAACAATATTTTCGTCACGCTTTTCCTTTTTAAACCAAGAGCGAATTTTACTTCTTGCCTCGCCTGTTGTAACAATCTTAAGCCAATCACGGCTTGGGCCCTTGCCCTGCGCATTAGAGGTCAATACCTCAACAATTTCGCCCGTTTTAACCTTATAATCAAGATGAACGATTTTGCCGTTTACCTTAGCGCCAACCATTTTATTACCGACGGCGGAATGAATTGCATAAGCAAAATCAATAACCGTTGCTCCTTTAGGAAGCGCCTTAACATCGCCACGAGGAGTAAATACATAAACCTCATCGCTTGACAAATCGCCTTTAATTGTAGTAACAAGTTCCTCGGGAGTATCGGTTTCGTCGCCGTGCTCAATCATACGGTGAATCCACTCAAGTCGGGAGTCGATGCTATCCTTGCCTCCCCTGCCGAGCTTATATTTCCAATGAGCAGCGATACCGTATTCGGCAGTGCGATGCATATCCCATGTACGAATTTGAATTTCAAACGGAACGCCCTTATCTGAAAGCACGGTAGTGTGAAGTGACTGATACATATTAGGCTTAGGCATTGAAATATAATCCTTAAACCTGCCCGGAAGCGGTTTAAACATATCGTGAACAATGCCGAGCGCATTATAGCAGTCAATCATTGTATCAACAATAATTCTTACTGCATAGATATCAAAAATCTGTTCAAAATCCTTACCCTTGATATAAACCTTACGAAAAATTCCGTGAACTGATTTAACACGTGAGGTAATTTGAACGTGTTTCATAACAGGGGTAATCTTATCGCTTATTTGCTTTGTTATATCGGCAAGAAATTTTTCACCCTGCTCTTTTTTCATAGATAAGTTTTTTTCAATTTCCTTATATGCAATAGGGTCAAGATAATAAATTGCCAAATCCTCAAGTTCTTCCTTAATAGGACGGATACCTAAGCGGTGAGCAATAGGAGCATAAATTTCAAGCGTTTCAAGACTTTTTTCCCTTTGCTTATAAGGCGGCATATGCTGCAAAGTACGCATATTATGAAGTCTGTCGCAAAGCTTGATGATGATAACACGAACATCCTCATTCATTGCGATAAACATTTTTCTTATATTCTCAGCCTGTACTTCTTCTCTTGTAGAAAGCGGAATTTGACCGAGTTTAGTTACACCGTCAACAAGAAGTGCGACCTCGTCGCCGAACTCCTTCCTGATATAATCAAGGTCATACTGCGTATCCTCAACCACATCGTGCAAAAGTGCACCCACAATACACTCATTGTCCATTCCGAGCTTATAAAGAATTTCAGCAACGGCTACAGGATGCATAATATAAGGCTCACCCGAACGCCTACGCTGATTTTTGTGAGCATCACGTGCAAGGTCATAAGCTTTTTTAATCACTTCACTGTCATATTGCGGATTTTTCTTTATATCTTCAAAAAATTTATTAAAGCCGTCGTCATAATCATCCGTATATACACTTTGTTCCTCGTTTACCAATTATAATCTTCCCTTCAAAACCGTAAGAGTATCAGTTCTCTCAAGGTTTGCTTTAGTTTTAACATCATTTAAAGTAATATTACCCTCACGCTTTATCAGCCCTGCCTCCTCAAACGCATCAAGCGCAAAAGCAAGCTGACCGTATGTAAGGTAATTTGCAAGCTCAAAATATAAATCGTCAAATGTGTATTTATATCCCTTTTGGCTTTTTAAATATTTATAAACAACAGCGCAAATATCCCTATTAGGATAAAGCTCTGTTTTATTTTTCTTTCCGAGTTTAAACAGGAGGTAGTCATTTTTCTCCCGATAATATTTATCAATATCAATTCCCGATTTTCTGAAATCAACTATTTGAGCTGAAATATAATCTTTATTTTTAAACGTGCTTTTTGAAAGTTTCACGGCGAAATCAAGAGTATCGCCGATTTTATGCGGAAATTCGTCAAGCGTAGTCCTGAATTTAACCATACGTACGCTTTTTCCTTTTTTAGCAGCCTCTATTTTTAAATGCTTGCCGTCGCCGATAGCGGCAACGTTAGTCAATGTAAGGTTATAAAGCCCGAAAACAGGCTGTGCGTTATCCGTTCCATAAGGCTCTAATTCAGCCAAATTATTAACCAAATCAAGCGTCAGATAATAAGGAGAAAGCTTGCAGTCGATTTTGAGCGTCTGAATCGGCATAACGGGATAATTATTTTTTGCAAAATCATTAATTCTTTTCCTAAATGCCGCTATATCCTTAACATTAAGCCCCATACCGGCAGCAAGAGGATGGCCGCCGAAATGAGTTAAAATATCCGAGCAGCTTGAAATCGCTTCAAAAATATTAAAACCGTCAATACTTCTTGCCGAACCTGTTGCGTTTCCCTCGTCATCAATGCCGATAACTATTGCCGGCTTAGAATAAAGTTCCACAAGGTGGGCAGCGCAAATACCGATAACGCCCTTATGATAATTATGCCCTGCAACAACTATAACTCTGTCGGTTTGATAAGCCCTGTCATTAGCCATAATTTCGGCAATATCCTTATCAATCTTTTCCTCAACCTCGTGGCGGTGAGTATTTTCAAGATTAAGCTGTTCCGCTTTATATTCTGCAATTTCATTGTCCTCACAAGTGAGCAAATCAACAGCAAGATTAGCCGTATCCATTCTGCCTGCCGCATTTATCCTTGGGCAAATTTGAAAAGCCACGTCGGTTGCGGAAAAATGCTCTGCTTTTGAATTGGTACTCTTTTTAAGGGCAGAAATGCCGATTTTTGCATCTGTATTAATAAGTTTCAATCCTGCTTTGACTATTGCTCTGTTTTCATTTAAAAGAGGAACCATATCGCCGATTGTACCTATAGTTACATAATCCGCATAATCCTCAAGCAAATCCTCAACATCGCCGTCATACAGGGCGCACGCAAGTTTAAACGCAACACCTACTCCGGCAAAATCACGAAATTCAATTTCATTATCTTCTCTGTGAGGATTAATAACAGCCTCGGCACGTGGAAGGTTTTCACCTATTTGGTGGTGGTCGGTAACAATAAGCTGCATACCGAGAGAATAAATATATTCTGCTTCTTCAATTGATGAAATACCGTTATCAACTGTTATAATCAAATCGGTACCGTCAGCCTTAATTTTATCAATAGCTTTAAAATTCATTCCGTAGCCGTCCGTAGCCCTGTTAGGGATATAGTAGCTTACAAAGCCGCCGAGAGCGCTTAAAAAGGTATAAAGCAAAGCAGTTGAAGTAACGCCGTCGCAATCATAGTCGCCGTAAATACAAATGCTTTCTCCGTCGTCAAGAGCACGATTTATGCGTTTTACCGCCTTATCCATATCCTTTAACAGATAAGGCGAAGAAAACCTGCACCCGTCGGACAAAAATTCCGAGGCTGCAAGCTCATCATCAATTCCTCTTGAAACCAGCAAGAAAGCAACAAAAGCGTCAATATTCAGTTTTTCACTCAATGCAGAAGCCTTAGCCTTGTCTATTTCTGCGTTTACCCATTTTTTATATGACATTATGAATTTTTATCTACCACGTGAAATTTTTTTAAATTGCCTGCCTTTTCGGCACGCTTTCTAAGTTCCTCGTCAACGTCATCGGGAGTTATTCCCTCATTTGCCATCATAACAAGGGTATGGTAAATAAGGTCGCAAATCTCTCCGACTGTTTCGTCCTTTACTCCGTTTTTGGCGGCGATAACCATTTCCGTTGACTCTTCGCCCACTTTTTTGAGTATTTTATCAAGTCCTTTTTCAAAAAGATAGCAGGTATAACTACCCTCCTGCTGTGCTTCTTTTCTTTCAAGGATAGTTTCATAATCGTTTCTGATATAATCCATTTTTATTCTCCGTTATTTTCAAGTTTAATTTCGTTAAAAAAGCAAGAGTGATTGCCCGTGTGGCAAGCCGCACCCGTTTGTATAACCTTAACTAAAAGCGTATCATCATCGCAATCACCGTAGATTGACACAACTTTTTGAAGATGGCCCGAAGTTGCGCCCTTATTCCAAAGCTCCTGCCTTGAACGTGACCAAAACCAAGTATATCCGGTTTCAAGCGTTTTTTTCATCGACTCACGGTTCATATAAGCAAGCATAAGCACCTCGTTTGTGCCCTCTTCCTGAACTATTGCAGGGATAAGCTCGCCTTTTTTAAAATATTTTTCTATATCAATCATTGCACGCCTCCACTGCCTGTTTCAAATCAAGAGTTCCCTCATAAATGCTTTTGCCGCAAATTGCACCGTAAAGATTTTTACTTTTTAATTTACGAATATCATTTATATTTGTAACTCCGCCCGATGCGGTAATATCGCAGGAAACGGCATTATTAATTTCAACAAGCTGTTCAAGATTAGGACCCGTCAGAGTACCGTCACGTGAAATATCAGTAAAAATTATATTTTTAACGCCAACATCTTCCATTCTTTTTGCAAGGTCGGTAAAATAAACGTCACTTTTTTCAACCCATCCCTCGGTTGCAACATATCCCGATTTTGCATCAATTCCTACTGCGATTTTGCTTTCAAATTCTTTGACTGCTTCTTTTACAAGTTCGGGATTTTTAAGTGCCACAGAGCCTAAAATAATACGTGAAATTCCATTGTTAATGTAAAAATCAATATCATTCATCGTTCTTATTCCGCCGCCGAGTTCAACCCTAAGCCCGGTTTCTTTTGCTACATTAATAAATGTTTGGGCATTGACGGGTTCTTTTTTAAGCGAGCCGTCAAGGTCAACCATATGCACCCATTTACACCCTGCCTTTAAAAAGCCGAATGCAGTTTCAACAGCATCGCCTGCCACCTGATGAGCAGTGGAAAAATCTCCTTTAAAAAGCCTGACGGGTTTGCCGTCGATAATATCAATTGCAGGAAAAATAAGCATATTAAAGAACTCCTTTTGTTGAAAGCACTGCGCCGTTTTCATTTTGCTTTACGGCAACTTTAAGTGCGTGAGCCACAGCTTTGAATATTGCCTCAATCTTATGATGAGAATTAGTACCGTAAGGTACATCAATATGAAGCGTGATACCTGCATTCATTGCAAAGGCTCTGAAAAATTCCTCTGTCATACAGTTTTCATAATCGCCGCATTTTTCCTGCTCAAAGTTTGCGTTAAAAACAAGAAAAGGTCTGTTTGAAATATCAAGCACACAATTAGCCAAAGCCTCATCCATAGGGATTGAAAAAGAACCATAGCGCTCAATGCCGTTCATATCGCCGAGTGCCTCTTTAAAAGCTCTTCCGAGCGCAATGCCCGTATCCTCAACCGTATGGTGAGTATCAACCTGCAAATCACCGTTGACCTTAATTTTTAAGCCGAAGCCACCGTGAACACCGAAAGCCACAAGCATATGGTCAAAAAATCCGATACCTGTTGACACATCAACATCTCCGCCGTCAAGGCAAAGGTCAATTTTTATTTGTGTTTCCTTAGTATTTCTTTCAATTTGAGCCTTTCTCATATAAGTACCTCTAAAATATTATTCAAATCTAACCTTAATTGAATTAGCGTGAGCCGTAAGCCCCTCTGTATCTGCAAGCTTAACTATATCGTCCTTTGCCTTTTCAAGTTCATTTTCGGTATAATAAATAAACGAACTTTTCTTAACAAAGCTGTCAACCGACAAAGGTGAGAAAAATCTTGCCGTACCGCTTGTAGGAAGAACGTGATTAGGACCTGCAAAGTAGTCACCGAGCGGTTCGGGAGAGTAATTGCCGAGGAATACGCTTCCGGCATTATCAAGCCTGCCGATATATTTAAGCGGTTCTTCAACGCACATTTCAAGATGCTCCGGTGCAAGCTCATTTGCAAAATCAATAGCCTGGTCAAGATTTTCGCAAACAATAATTTCGCCGTAATCGTTAAGCGATTTTTCTATAATTTCCTGCCTTTCAAGGAATTTAATCTGCCTGTCTATTTCTCTCGCAGTTAATCTTGCTACTTCCATTGAAGTTGTAAGTAAAATTGCAGACGCTCTTACGTCGTGCTCTGCCTGACTCATAAGGTCAGCGGCAAGAAATGAAGGCTTAGCGCTTTTATCGGCAACAATAAGAATTTCACTCGGACCTGCAATCATATCGATATCAACAACACCGTAAAGAAGCTTCTTTGCAGTAGCAACAAAAATATTACCGGGGCCTACAATTTTATCAACCTTTGGTATTTTTTCAGTTCCGAAAGCTAAAGCGGCAACAGCCTGAGCACCGCCTACAAGAAATACCTTATCGACACCTGCAACAGCGGCAGCAGCCATAATATCAGGATTTGGATTACCGTCTTTACCCGGAGGGGTAACCATAATAATCTCTTTAACTCCGGCAATTTTAGCAGGGATTGCATTCATCAAAACAGATGACGGATAAGCAGCAGTACCGCCCGGAACGTAAATACCTACTCTGTGAAGTCCACGTATTCTTTGCCCCATAATAACGCCGTTTTCCTTAGTGGTGAGCCAAGACTGCTGAGCCTGGCGCAAATGAAAATCGTAAATATTATTTTTAGCCTTGATTATGGCATTTTTAAAGTCCTCGTCAACTTCATCAAGATAAGAATTAAGTTCGTCCTTTTCAATCACGGTCTTTTTAGGTACCATACCGTCAAATCTGACAGTAAATTCCCTTACAGCTTCATCTCCCTGCTCTTTAACGGAATTTATAATTGTAGTTACGGCTTCAACGATTTTTTCATCGGTTTGGCCCGAACGCTTTTTTAAATTTTTAATCAGCTCATACTCGTTTTTGCCGTTTGCTTTTGTAATATTCATCACTTATACCTCATTTATATCAAACTTTAGATGCAAGTTCTAATTCGTTTAAAAATTCCTCAATCTCTTTTTTACGAAGTTTCATAGAAGCCATATTGACTATAACCCTTGCGGAAATCGGCATAATTGTATCAACAACCTCAAGCCCGTTTTCTTTAAGAGTTGAACCGGTTTCAACTATATCGACAATTCCGTCTGCAAGTCCCAAAAGCGGAGCAAGCTCAACACTGCCCTCAATTTTGATAATATCAACATCCATACCCTTTGACTGAAAATATGACTTTGCAACCTTAGGATATTTACTTGCAACAACCTTTCTGCGATGGCCCGAAAAGAAATCCGTCCCATTAGGGCACGCAAGAGCAAAACGGCACTTGCCGATATTAAGGTCAATAACTTCATAAAACGAATTGCCGTGTTCAACAATAGTATCCTTGCCGACAATGCCGATATCGCAAACACCGTGTTCAACATAAGTTATAACGTCAGGCGCTTTTGAAAGCACTGCCTCAAAATCTCCGACAGGAAGAATAAGGCGTCTGCCTTTATTTTCAAGTTCGCTTGTATCAAGCCCCATTTTTTTGAAAAGTGAGATTGATGATTTTTCAAGCCTGCCTTTAGTCAGCGCTATGCGAATAGGTCTGTCAACATTAATTTCCTCTCGCATAACGTCGCAAAGCGCATTAACGTTAACACCGAAGCCGACAGCCGGAGCGTCAAGCCCAAACTCGCCTATAAGGTTATCATATCTGCCGCCTGAAACGATGGTAAGACCGCTGCCCTCCGCATAGCCACGAAAAATAACGCCTGTATAATAATTACTTCTGTTTACAAGACCGAGGTCAATAGTGATATTATCGCCAAGCCCCATATCGCAAAGCTTTTCATAAACGTTTCTTAAATAGTCAAGTGCTTCGTTTGATTTTTCATCACTATAAAGCTTCTTTGCTTCGTCTATAACACTTACGTCACCGAAAAGACGTGGTAGCTTTTTAATAACATCTGCCTCACGGCTGTCATCAAATTGAGCAAGCATATCACCCAAAGCGGCATAATTTTTGCCCTCAATAAGCTTGCAGATATCAGCCTTTTGAGTTGAAGTTATATTCATTTTATTAAGAATTGATTTAAAAAATCCCGCATGGCAAAGTTCAAGTTTAAATGAGGAAACATTATTTCTCTTAAGTGCCTCATAAGCCATAGAAATAACTTCAATATCAGCATCAATACTGCCGTCGCCGATAAGCTCAATACCGCTTTGCTCCGTTTCGTCAGTTCTACCGGCAAGACTCTTATTGCGAACATAAACATTTTGATTATAATAAAGCCTTACGGGAAAATCCTCTTTAGAAAGGCGGGTTGCAACGAGACGTGCAATCGGTGCTGTATTATCGGGGCGAAGAACGGTTGTTCTGCCTTGAGAATCAGACAGTTTATACATTTCTTCAGCCTCAATACCAAGGTCATTTTCAGCAAAAACATCGTAAAATTCAACAGTCGGAGTCATAACCTTACGGTATTTATGTTCCTTAAACAAAGCTGAAAGGATTGCTTCAACATTTCTTCTATCGTCACATTCCTCAAATAATAAATCTCTCGTTCCCTGCGGAATAAGCTTTGAATATCTTTTCATAACAATAAATCTCCTGTCACTTTAGCGTAGTAGAGTGTTAATATGCTAACATACTACAACGTCAATGTCAAGATAAATTAATAAATATTTATATTTATTACATTAAATAACGGATTAAAAAAGTGAAATTTGGTTAGATTCCGGCATATCACCGAGCGCACCTGCATTTTTGAGCGCCTCGCAAACACTCTTGCCGACACCTGCTCTTGCCATCAAATCGTCATAGGACAAGAAGTCACCACCGCCGTCCTCACGTGCTTTTGCAAGAGATATAGCCGCATTTTCGCCTATACCGTCAACCGCACCAAACGGAAGCCTGATTTTTCCATCCTCAATCTTGTAAATTCTTGCATCGGATTTATAAATATCGACAGGCAAAAATTCAATACCTCTTGCAAGCATTTCAATAACGATTTGAAGAACGATATATGTACTCTCGTCTTTTGCGGTTTTATCGTTTCCCTTAAGCTTAATTTCCTCCATTTTCTTTTTAACAGCCGCCTTACCCTGAACTGCCGCAACAGCATCAATAGCACCGCCACGAACCGTAAAGTAAGCGGAATAGAAATGGATTGGCTTATGTATTTTATACCATGCAAGGCGCAAAGCAGCAATAACGTAAGCCGCAGCATGAGCCTTAGGGAACATATATTTAATCTTATAGCAGGAATCAATATACCACTGTTCAACGCCTACCGCCTTCATTGCCTCCTCATAAGGCGGAAGCTCCTTAGGTGCTTTACCCTTACGGGTATATTCCATAATCTTAAAGCAATCCTTCTTTTTAAGCGGTGATTCCTTACCCGTTTCTCTTTCATACTTTTCAGCCTTATGGAGAAGATAGGTCATAATATCGTCACGGCATCCTATAACCTCGGAAATCGTGCACGTACCGTTTTGAATAAGCTCCTGAGCATTACCGAGCCAAACGTCTGTGCCGTGGGAAAGACCCGAAATCTGCAAAAGGTCGGCAAATGTTTTAGGTTGAGCCTCAAGAAGCATACCGATAACAAACGGCGTACCCATTTCAGGAATTGCAAGAGTACCTGTTTGGCAATCTATATCCTCAGGCGAAACACCGATAGGCTCGGTAGATGTGATAAGCTGATACAAAAGAGGGTCTGACAAATCAACATCCATAACGGGAATACCCGTTGAATCTTCAAGATATTTATAAAGAGTAGGATTATCGTGTCCAAGCTCGTCAAGCTTCAAAAGTGTATCGTGAAGCGAGTTTTTAAAGTCAAAGTGGGTTGTGTATGTACCCTTAGATTCGTCATTTGACGGATACTGAATAGGAGTGAAATCCTCAACTGTGTATTTATCGGGAACAACAACCATACCGCCCGGGTGCTGACCTGTTGTTCGCTTAATGCCCGTACAGCCAACCGTCAATCTGTCAATCTCGGCTCTCGGAGTAACGTTTTGAATACCACGCTCGTCAAGATATTTCATAACATAGCCATAAGCGGTTTTATCGGCAACCGTTGCCATAGTACCTGCTTTGAACACATATTCCTTACCGAAAAGTTCCTCTGTAAATCTGTGAGAACGGGACTGATACTCGCCGGAAAAGTTAAGGTCAATATCAGGCTCCTTATCGCCGTCAAAGCCAAGGAAGGTTTCAAATGGAATTTCGTGGCCGTCACGCTTCATAGGAGTGCCGCAATTAGGGCAATTCTTGGAAGGGAGGTCAAAACCCGAACCGTATTCGCCGTTTAAGAAAAATTCGCTGTGCTTACATTTTTTGCAATAATAATGGGGTGCAAGCGGATTAACCTCTGATATACCGCCGAAGTGAGCAGCAAGCGACGAGCCGACAGAACCTCTTGAACCGACCAAGTAGCCGTTTCTTTCGCTTTCCTCAACAAGACGCTTTGCGATAACATAAAGTACTCCGAAACCGTGACCTATGATTGAATCAAGTTCACGCTGAAGCCTGTTTGCAACATATTCGGGAACAGGGTCGCCGTACAAATCCTTAGCCATATTCCAGCATTTTTCCGTAAGTTCCTCATTTGCGCCGTCGATATGCGGCTGGAACGTTCCCGGAGGAATAGGCGGAATATTATCCATAATGCTGTCGGCAATTTTTTTAGGATTATCGATAACAAATTCTCTTGCTCTGTCCCCTGCCCAAGCGAAATCATCAAGCATTTCACGTGTGGTTTTAAAATAAAGCGGGGGTTGATTATCCGCATC
>ERZ780207.2290-NODE-2290-length-14091-cov-3.283913_pt1 | contig 14091 bp, 18 predicted proteins | sample MGYA00510977_ERZ780207 | MGnify/ENA primary metagenome ERZ780207 (study PRJEB29588, sample SAMEA2151383) | human gut metagenome | biome: human gut; feature: human-associated habitat; material: faeces | place: Denmark | collected 2008/2010 ... | reverse complement strand
GCGCCCCTGCCGGATGGTAGGGGCGCTCTTATTATAACTTATAACAAACTATAGCTCTGATTACTTTGCGTTCTTTGCGAGCTCGCAGAGAGCGGTAAAGGCAGCGGGATCGTGGATAGCGGTCTCGGAGAGCATCTTGCGGTTCATGTCGATACCGGCGAGCTTCAGGCCGTGCATGAAGGTGGAGTAGTTCATGCCGTTCATCTTGCAGCCTGCGCTGATACGGGTGATCCACAGCTTGCGGAAGTCTCTCTTCTTCTGCTTACGGCCAACGTAAGCATAGCGGCCGGACTTCATCAGCTGCTCGTTTGCCATCTTATAGTGACGGGACTTGTTGCCCCAGTAACCCTTAGCAAGACCAAGAATCTTACTTCTGTGCTTGCGGGTCATCATTGCGCCTTTAACTCTTGCCATTTGATTATCCTCCTATATAGCGTCTGCCCTTATTTGTAAGGGATCATTTTCTTGATGGTTGCTTCGTTGGTTGCGTCGGCATAAGCCTCGGAACGCAGACGACGGCAGCGCTTGGTGTCCTTCTTGGTGAGGATATGGCTCTTGAATGCATGAGCGCGCTTGACCTTGCCGCTCTTGGTGAGATTGAATCTCTTCTTTGCACCGCTATGGGTCTTAAGTTTGGGCATGATATTTTCTCCTTCCGTGACTGGGTTGAAATACAGGGAGCTTCCCTCTGTATACTGATGAATTATTCCTCCGCTGCGGGAGCGTCGGCGGTCTCTTCCTTGGGCTGCTTGGGCTTTGCCGGCTTTTTCGGCGGGGTCTGCGGCTTCGGCGAAAGGAACATGGACATGTTCCTGCCCTCAAGCTTGGGCGCCTTGTCAAGATTCGCTATCTCCGCGCACTTTTCCGCAAAGTCCTTGAGCAGCGTCTCGCCAATCTCGGTGTGCGCCATCTCTCTGCCTCTGAAACGCACGGAGACCTTGAGGCGGTTGCCTTCGTTGAGGAACTTCTGGCCGTTTTTCAGCTTGGTGTTGAAGTCGTTCGTGTCGATGCCGGGGGACATGCGTATCTCCTTGACCTCGATAACGCGCTGATTCTTCTTGGCTTCCTTCTCCTTCTTGGTCTGCTCAAAGCGGAACTTGCCGTAGTCCATCACCTTGCAGACAGGGGGATTGGAGCCCGGAGCGATCTTGACCAGATCAAGGTCATGCTCGGCGGCGACCTTCAGAGCTTCCTCTGCGGACATGATACCGAGCTGTTCGCCCTGAGCACCTATCAGGCGCACTTCCTTGTCAAGTATCTCTTCGTTGATCTGATGAGCAGCGTTTGCGATTGTTAACACCTCCGGAAAAATAAAAAGCGCGGAGCATCGGCATCCGCGCGTAAAAACACATTCATGGCTCCGAAGAGCCGTGCTTTTATTGACCTCGGCCAGCCTTTTGCTGCCGGGTGAGGACGGCGGACACCGCGCCTACTTTGTTTTAGCTTAGATAATATAACAGCTTTTGCCCATAATGTCAAGGCTTTTTTTTCGTTATCCGGCGCATTTTGCGCGGGGTTTCAGCCTGCCCGTCAGGGCAAGGACTCTGTCAGTCAGTATATGCAGCAGCCATGCGGATAATGTGACCGCGGCGAGCTGTACAAGGTTTACCGCCATGCTCCCGCAGCCGAGTCCGCGCGCCGCATCCGCTGCGATCGGACCTAAAAATTCCTGAACGCAGTATATCTCAAGGCTGATGCGCCCGTAAAAGCCGAAGAATCCGTTGATGCCGCGCACCGCTCTGCCGCCCCGGTCAAGCAGTCCGCCCAGCTCTGCAAGCAGAACGGTGAAGCCGAAAGCGATAAGCACGCCGGGAAAGGTGCTGTTGTAAGGCGGCTGGAAAAACGCGGTCTCGCCGAAGGTACACAGCGCGCCGAGGATAAGCCCCGCTGCAGCGGAAACGGCCGCGACGGTATTGACCGCGCGGCGGCTCAGCTTCAGCCCGCCGTTCTGCTGCTGCCAGCCGAGAAGAACGCCGAGCACAAATGACGGCACCCGGTTTATGAATAGGAAGACGATGGGCTTGAGCACTCCGGCCAGCGGTATAGAGCACAGATACCACACCGCGGCGAACAGCGCCGTGAAGCGAGGCTTCGCGCGGCTGCGTGAGAAGAAGCGCCAATAGAGCGGAAAGAGCAGATATGTTGCGGTGATGGCCGAGATGAACCACAGAAAATAGTGCCGCTTTATAAAGAAGCCGATGCCTGACAGGCCGAACAGATAGTACAGCACAGTCCAGCCCTCCTTGGCCCACTGTATCAGCGAAACGACCAGCACGGGCACTGCGAGCCTTCTAAACCTGCGCAGCCAGAACTCTTTCAGGCCGTACTTGCCTATGGCGTAGCTCAGCCCGATGCCCGACAGCAGAAAGAAGATATCCACTCCGAAATAGCCCATCCCGCTGATGCAGTGCTCCAGCCAGTACAGCAGCCTGAGCGGAGAACTGGGGCTGAGCTGGCACTCCCAGAGATGGAAAAAGACGATGCATATTGCGGAAAAGCCCATTATCTGCCCGCGGTATTTATTTATCAGCGCGATCGATTTAGTGTTATCCATAAAAACTCCATCGGGACAATATTAAATCGGGATGATCCGGAGAAACTATAAGCAGAAACGGAGGCGTGCTTATGCAATACGTGCTCATCTATGCCGCGGGCGGGCTGCTCTACGGCCTTATAGAGATACTCTGGCGCGGCTGGACGCACTGGAGCATGGTGCTCTGCGGCGGTCTGTGCTTTCTCGTGATGTACCTGATCTCCGGTCTGCCGCTGTGCCTTATGAAAAAGTGCGTGCTGAGCTCCGCCGCGATATGCACGGCGGAGTTCTATACCGGCTGCCTTGTGAACCTGCGCCTCGGCTGGAACGTGTGGGATTATTCAGCCGAAAGGCTGAACCTCCTCGGCCAGATATGCCCGCGCTTTGCGCTGCTGTGGCTGCTGCTGTCCGTGCCCGGACTGTGGCTGTGCAGCCGCATCAGGCGGGTGTTGTCTCAGTAGTTCTCGTTCGGTGCACCGACCTCGTTCTCAAGCTCCATCGCGAGCTTTACTATGCGGCTCGTCCCGAGACGCTCCGCGCCGAGCTCGATGAAGTCCTCCGCGTCCTTGAGGGAGGAGATGCCGCCGGCTGCCTTGACCTTGACGGAGGCGGGGCAATTTTCGCGCATGAGCTTCACGTCCTCGCGCGTCGCGCCGCCCTTGGAGAAGCCGGTGGAGGTCTTGATGAAGTCCGCGCCGCAGTCGGCGACTATGCGGCACATGTGTATCTTCTCCTCGTCCGTCAGCAGGCAGCACTCGATTATGACCTTGAGGATTTTTCCGTGCGTCGCCTCGCGCACGGCGCGTATGTCGTTTGCAACGTCTACCCAGCAGCCGTCCTTGACCATGGAGAGGTTTATCACCATGTCTATCTCGTCCGCGCCGTTCTTTATCGCGTCAGCGGCCTCGAAAGCCTTGACGGCGCTCGTCATGTAGCCGTTCGGGAAGCCGATGACCGTGCATATTTTAAGCTTATCGCCGACGTAACGCTTCGCGCCCGCCACGTGACAGGGCGGGATGCATACGCTTGCGCAGTTATACTTTATCGCCTGGTCGCAGAGCTTTCTGATCTCCTCGCCCGTGCAGTCGACGCGCAGGAGGGTATGGTCGCATTTTTCCAGTATATCCTTGATGTCCATAATATGGCTCCTTTTCAAAAATAGTATCAATATTATATACGTTTCGCGGGGCATAATCAAGTGCGCGTCCGGAATATGATTGACTATCTCAACGAAAAGGACGGCTCCGACCATGGACATGATATGCGAAAACAATTACACCCGACTCTGCGGCACGCTCGCCGGTGCCCCGGCCTATTCCCATACCGGGCGCGGACAGGTATTTTATTCTTTCCCTCTGGAGGTGCGCCGGCTCTCCGGCAATACCGACACTGTCAATATCGTCGTCAGCCGCGAGCGACTCGAACAGACGGAGCTGTGCGAAGCGGAGCATATTGCCGTCACCGGCCAGCTGCGCACCTTCAATAACCGCCGCGGCGAGGGGGCAAAGCTCGTCATAACCGTGCTCGCCAAGGAGATAGAGCTGTGCGATGAACCGGATGAAAACACCGTGCGCCTGACCGGCGCGCTGTGCAAGGAGCCGAACCTGCGCATAACCCCGATGGGGCGTGATATCTGCGACCTGATGCTCGCCGTGAACCGCCGCTACGGGCGCTCGGATTACCTGCCCTGCATCTGTTGGGGACTCAAGGCGCGGGAAGCAGCGACGTGGATGGTCGGTACGCAGGTGAAGCTCGAGGGGCGCATACAGAGCCGCCGCTACATAAAGATGACTGAGGACGGCCCCGTTGAGCGCACGGCCTTTGAGGTGTCCGTCATTCAGGCCGAAGCTGTGACCGCCGCGCTGAAAACAGAAGCTTTGCAGTGATCCGCACTGCTTTTGTCGAAGCCCTTGACCGGAGCCGAATAAAGAGTTATGTTAACTCTGGAGGTGGTTTCGTGTATAAAAAACTTGTGCTTCTCGTGCTTGCGCTGATGTTCATGGCGTTCTCAAATCTGCGTGTCTGCTGCCGCCTGACCGTGGACGGCGAGGCCGTGCCCGGCAGCTTTTCCCCGGTCTCGGCGGATATTGCCGTGACGGCGGCGGAGCGCGCCGCGGAAGAGATACTGCCCGGCTCTGCCGATATGCCGGAGACGCAGCGGCATTACATGCTTAACCTGTCGCGCCCCGACGGCAGCCGCGCGGAGCTTGCCGACGCTCTCCTGCGCTCGACGCCCGGCGTGACGGTCAACAGCGCTGTATACGTCGGCGGCGTGCGTCTCGGCAGCGTCCCCGACAGCGCGGAATTTCAGACCGGCCTTGACAGCTACATCCGCAACACCATGCCCACATGGGCGGTAAACGGTTATCTCAGCCGCGGCGTGGAGTTCAGGACGCAGTATAGCCGCACCGGCAGCGAGACGAACGAGGACGACATGATCCTCCTCGTCACCGGCATGGCTCCCGTCTTGTATTCCGACGGCAGCGGCTATGTTTCCATGGCGTAATTTCGCTTGTCAAAGAAGCTCGAAGAGCTTCTTTGACAAAAAAGATTGTGCTCCGTTCTGCGCCTCGCAAGCTCGGCACTCACTACGCGAGAAGTATTTTTCGCCGTGCGCGGTGAAAAACTCTGCGAGGCTTTTTGACAGTCTGAACAGTCTGAGTAATTAGGAACCATGCCAAAAACTCTCCTTGTTTTTCCAAGGAGAGTTTTTAATATACGTCCCACAGGGACACCATATCCGCCGCCATCAGGCGGCGATTTTATCCTTGCTCCGGCAAGGATTTCATTGTAGTTGCGTACAGCTTCCGCAGCTCGCCGAGGAAGCCCGGGTGACCGAAGTCCTTCCTATAGCATATATGTATCCGCCGCACCATGTTCAAATCGGAAATGGGCAGCACGCGAAAGCGCCCCTCCTCGACCGCTCCCATGCACGCCCGTGCCGAGAGCACCGAGATACCGTAGCTGTTCTCCACGAGCCTTTTGATCGTGGAGACGCTGTCGGCCTCCATCATCACATTGAACTGCTCAAGGCTCATCCCGCGCTTCTTCAGGCTCGCCTCGAACAGCGTCCGCGTTCCGGAGCCTGCCGGGCGCAGTATCAGCTTTTCCTTCTTCAGCTGTGCGAGAGATATGTGCCCCGCGTCCGCAAGCGGACTGCCGTTCGGGACTGCGGCGGTGAGATAGTCGGTGTCGAGCAGCAGGGAGTTGAACTCATTGCCCGGAAACGGGGAATCGACTATCGCAAGGTCGAGCATCCGCCTGCGCAGCAGCGCGATGAGCGTCCGGCTGTTTTCGGAGATTATCCTCAGCTGCGCCTTCGGGTGCAGCTGCATATACCGCGCCAGCATTTCCGATACCGCGCTGTCCTCAAGGCTCGGCGATACACCCACGACGAGACTGCTCACCTCGCGGCGCGATGCGTCTATCTCAAGCTCCATGCGCCGCCGCAGTGACGCTGCCTGCGCCGCGTAATCAGCGGCTATTTCGCACACCTCGGTCGGCAGCAGCCGATTCCCGTCCCTTATGAACAGGAGCGCGTCAAGCTCCCTTTCAAGCGCATGTATCTGCTGCGCGATGGCTGAGGGACTGAGATTCAGCTCCTGTGCCGCGGCGGAATAGCTCCCCAGCTCGCGGACGAGCCGCAGCGAATCAAAGCGCTGGTCAAAGCCTGTCGGTAAATTCAAAGCGGAGCCTCCCTCCCGTTCGTTTTCTCGCGGCGCTCATATCACCGGCGCGCCCTCGGCCGAGACGATGTGTCCGCACCGCTCCATGAATCCGTTTATGTCCTCGAGGGAGATCTCCCTCTGCATTTTCAGCGACAGATCGCAGCACAGCCGCCCCTCGCCGTCGCGGCTGATCTCGCTGCGTATGATGTGCGCGTCCCACTGCCGCAGCTGCTCCTCAAGCTCCTGCTTGAGGTCGGCCGTGTACTCAGCGGTGAAGCGGAAGCGGTTTATCGTGAACGAATCCGCACCGACCGTGAAGCGGTGCATCGTTATCTGGAACACCGCCACCAGCACCGTCACCGCTATGCCGATGAAGTACATCCCCGCGCCGAGGGCGAGGCCGATCCCCGCCGTCGCCCATATCCCGGCCGCGGTCGTGAGCCCTTTCACGGTACTGCCGTTTTTGAATATCACGCCCGCACCGAGGAAGCTTATGCCGCTCACTACCTGCGCCGCGATACGCGCCGGGTCTGCTCCGCGCGTTCCGTTGAATACGCTGCCATCGGCATATGTAAGGTCGGCAAAGCCGTATTTGGACACTATCATTATCAGCGCCGCCGCGCAGCACACTATGATGTGCGTGCGTATCCCGGCCTCCTTGAAGCGCTTCGTGCGCTCAAAGCCTATGCACGCCCCGCAGAAGCAGGCCGCCAGTATCCTGACCAGAAAGTCCAGGTTCTGCATTATTGAAAACTGACTGTTGAAATATTCGCACAGCGTCATTCCGTATCGTCTCCCTCCGAAAGCTGTTGTAATTCCGAAAGCTGTTGTAATAAAATACGGCGGCTGCGATCGGTCAGACCGCAGCCGCCGGCAGGTATCTCAGGCGGACTTTCCGCGCATCCGTGCCGGCTGTATATGCCGAGGGCGGCCTGCATCGCAGGCGCGTTGTAGATATCGCCGTCATACTGCTTATGCATAGCCCCACCGCCTTTCCTTGACTTTTTCCCTGCCTGATGCTACCATATTATTCAGAAAAGCAATAAAGTCAAATTATGTTTCTGATTGGAATCATAAAATCTTCTTATGGCGGTGCGCGATGATAGATAATAAGCTGTACACATTGCTGAAAGTATACGAGTGCCGGAACTATACCCGCGCGGCGCAGCAGCTGTCTATAACGCAGCCGGCTGTCAGCCAGCATATCAAGGCGCTCGAGAGTGAGCTGGGAGTGAAGCTCTTTGAGCACGCAAACGGCGAGCTTCTGGTCACCCGGCAGTGCGAGGATGCCGTGAAATTCGCCAAAAAGATAGTCGGGCTTTATAACAACTTCTATCAGAGCATGCGGGACGACAAGAGCCGGGCAACGCATCTGACTATCGGCATCACGCATACCGCCGAGAGCAACGCTATCGCCGAGGCTCTGGCGAAATACTGTGCCGAAAACGAGGGCACAAGCATTAAAATGATTACGGACTCCATAAATAATCTTTATACAATGCTCAAGACCTACGAGCTGGATCTCGCCATCGTCGAGGGGCGTGTGCCCGACCCAAGCATTCACTATCTCCTGCTCGATACGGACTATCTTGTCCTCGCCGTCTCGACGAACCACCCCTTTGCCAGCCGCAGCATGGTCACTCTCAACGAGCTCAAGAAGGAGCGCATGATCCTCCGCCTGCCGGACTCGAACACCCGCAACCTCTTCGTCGCCCACCTTGAGAGCAACAACATGAGCATCAACGATTTTAACGTCGTCCTCGAGGTCGACAATATGGCGACGATCAAAGACCTGATCCGCCGCGATTTCGGCGTGTCGATCCTTGCCCGCAGCGTCTGCCTTGACGAGCTGCGCAAGGGGAAGATCACCGTCCTGCCGGTCGAGAACCTGAGCATGATGCGCGAGATAAACCTCGCCTATTACGGGGACTTCAACCAGTTCGACGTCCTTCACGGCATAATGAAGATATATAACGAGATGATCAGGATATATAACTGACCCCGCCGCATATATAAAAAGTCAGCGCCCCTGCCGTCTGGCAGGGGCGCCTTGATAAAGGAAAAAGAAGAAATGAGAAAAGACTGAAATTACAGGCGGCGGAAGGTCTCGGTGTACACGCGCAGACGCTTTGCGAGACGCTTGTTGTCAGCGCCGGGGAGCATGCGCCACTGCCAGTTCGTACCAAGTGTGCCGGGAGTGTTCATCCTCGCGCTGCCGGGCAGCTCAAGGATATCCTGCATCTGCACAACGAAGAGGTCGGACACGGTGGACATGCCGGTGCGGATCATGCCCCAGCACCAGCCCTCATCGGCAGTGATGTGCATATAGCGCTCGGCAAACTTCCGGTCGGCGGCGGAGACGGTCTCGAGCCAGCCCTTCACGGTGTCATTATCGTGAGTGCCGATATAACAGACGCTGTTTCGCGTACATTTGTGCGGCAGAAAATCCGACTCACCGTGCGCGTCGAATGCGAACTGCAGCACCTTCATGCCGGGCAGACCCGAATCTGCAAGCAGCGCCCTGACGCCGGGGGTGGTGTAACCGAGGTCCTCGGCGATGAAGCTCAGATCATGGAACCATGAGGTCAGCACGCCGACAAGATCCATGCCGGGGCCGGGCTTCCAGTGCCCGTTCTTCGCGGTCGTCTCATCGCTCGGGACAGCCCAGTAGCTCTCGAAGCCGCGGAAATGGTCTATGCGTATCACGTCATAGAGCTTCTTTGCGCCGTCGATGCGGCGTATCCACCAGCCGTAGCCGTCGGCCTTCATGGCGTCCCAGTCGTAGAGTGGATTGCCCCAGAGCTGGCCGTCCTCGGCGACGGCGTCTGGCGGAACACCGGCGACCTCTGTGGGGACATTGTCCTTGTCGAGCTGGAAGAAGCGCGGCTCGCTCCACACATCGGCGGAGTCCAGCGGAACATATATGGGGATATCGCCGATGAAGCTCACTCCCGCCTCGCGCGCGTAGCTGCGCAGGGCGTCCCACTGCTTGAAGAAGAGGTACTGGATGAACACATGGAAGGCTATCTCATCGCGCAGCAGCTCCGAGTATTCTGCGACGGCCTCGGGCTTGTGCAGACGGATGTCCTCCTCCGGCCACTCCGTCCAGCTGAGCATACCGAAGTGAGACTTGAGGGACATGTAGAGCGCATAGTTTTCGAGCCAGCCGTTTTCACGGCGGAAGCTCTCAAGCTCCGCGGAGAGCTTTTCCGCGCCGCGCTCATAGGCAAGGCGCAGGACGCGGTAGCGGTTTTCGAAGATGCGGCCATAGTCCACATGCTCCGGGTCGCTGCCCCAGTCGATGCCCTCAAGCTCGCTGCGCTTGAGGAGCCCGTCCTTTATGAGAAGGTCGAGGTCGATATAATAGGGGTTTCCGGCGAAGGAGGAGAAGGACTGATAGGGGCTGTCCCCATAGCTCGTGGTGCCGAGCGGGAGGAACTGCCAGTACTTCTGCCCGGCGGCCTTGAGAAAATCAACGAATTTATAAGCGCATTTGCCCATCGTGCCGATGCCGTAATTGGACGGCAGAGAGCTCATGGCCATGAGAACACCGCTTGAGCGGTTCATGAAGATCACCTGCTTTTCGGAATGTGAAGGAATATGTAATGTGTCAGCCCTTGACCGCACCGGCGGTGATACCCTCCACAAAATACTTTTGCAAAGGCAAGAACAACGCAACGGGAATCAGGATAGACAGCACCGCGCCTGCGTACATACAGCTCCAAAGGGTGATGTGCTCCATTTTAACGGTAGCCATCATGATCTGCACAGTACGGATTTTTACGCTTCGCGCCACCAGCAGCGGCCACATGTAGCTATTCCACTCACTCATAAAAATCATCAGGCCCGCTGTGATAAAGATAGGCACGCACATAGGCACCATGATATAGAAGAAAATCTGCGGCCAGCTGGCTCCGTCCACACGTGCGGATTCCAAGACAGCTGCGGGAATATCAGCAAAGAACTGTCTGAACAAGAACAGCTGCATGCCGCTGGCAATACCAGGAACAATCAGTGCCCAGCGCGTATCCACCCAGCCCAGGTTGTTTACCATCTGGTACAGCGGCATGGTAATGGCCTCAAATGGGATCATAAATGATACCAGAAAGAAGCCAAACAGCAATTTTTGTCCCTTAAAACGAAATGTAGCAAAAGAGAATCCCGCGATAGAATTAACCAGGCAGCCTGCGGGAATTTGAATGGCAATAATCAGCAGCGTGTTGAGCATCGCCTTGGGGAAGCCCAGCTCGGTCAGCACCACCCGATACGCATCAAAGGTATATTCTACGGGGAAAATCGTATGCCAGCTAAAAGGCAACGCATACTGATACAGCTCCACGTCCGAGCGCATGGAAGCAAAGAATGCCCACAGCAGCGGAAAGAGCGTCAGCGCAGCCACAAAAATCAGCGCCAAATAGATCAGGCCGTGGTTCAGCGCGCGGCGCGCCTTTGCGCGGGCATGTAGCTTGCGGTTCATCTGCGCGTTTCGCATGGTCGTCATACGCGAGCCACCCCTCTCTTGGTATCACGATCACCCAGGGCAAAAAACTGAACCAATGCAATCGCCAGGATAATCACCAGCAGAACCGATACGATCACCGCGCAGCGCGGCATATCGGCGTAACGGAAAGCCGAACGATAGGCCTCATACATTAAAACGTTGGTAGAGTTGCGCGGGCCGCCCTCCGTAACCAACTGCATTGGCGCAAACAGCAGCATATTGGAGGAAGTATTGGCCACACACACAAACAGGATGGTGCGGCGCATCAGCGGCAGCATAATACTCCACACAATACGCGGGTAACGCGCGCCATCGATGCGCGCGGCCTCATACACCGAGCTGTCAATATTCTTAATACCAGCCATCAGGAACATCATCCAGTAACCGCAGCCTTTCCAGCTGGCCAGCACCACAATGCACCAAAGCGCCTGTTTTCTATCATTGAAAAAGCCTTGCGGCGGAACGCCAAACAGCGAAAGGAAGCTGTTGACTACGCCACCGTTGAACTGAAACATCAGGTTCCACACCATCACGCACACCGTGATGGATACAGCAAAAGGAATGTAGAAGATCGTGCGGAACACGCCGGTACCCCGTACCTTGGAGGATACCAGCAGCGCCATCAGGAATGAGATGATAATTTGCAACGGAATGGTTACAACGTTAAATTTCAGCGTCACATTCAGGCAATTCCAGAAGGTCTTCTCCGCGAACACGCGCTGATAATTAGCCAACGACAACGCGCCGTTAACCACAAAAGCCTGCTTGAGCGTGGACAGGATTGGATACAGCTTAAACCAGCAAATCAACACAAAAGCTGGCAGCAACAGCAGATATGGCGCCAGTTTGCCCTTAAAATTCATCCGAGTTTCTCCTCTTTTCTTTCAATCGCACCATGGCGCCGCAGCAGTAGCTACGCCGGAGGGAAGGGCGCGGGACGGCAGCGATCCGCCGCCGTCCCGACCACGCAACATACTTACTGCTTATACTTTTGAGTCTGGGCAGCGTATTCCTCAATGGCCCATTCAATGGTCTCGTCCACATCCTCACCGTTGCGGGTATCAGACCAAACGGCGTTGAGAACTGCGGAGTATTCATTGAAAGCAGGGGTCAGCGCGCGGGGATACGCAGTGGTCTTGGATTCGGTGATAGCCAGCTTCATCCAATCCACAGTGGATTCATCCGCAGACAGCTTATCCAGCAGCGGCAGATAGGTGGGGATCATGCCGTCCGTTTCATAGAACAGCGTGGGGCCTTCGTCGGAGCAGGTCAGCCATTTTACAAACTTGGCAGCTTTTTCGATCTTTTCGGAATTCGCATTTACGCCATAGTGCCAGGAACCGGTGGGGGTAGCAACCTTGTCCTCATAACCCTTGAAGGCAGGAGAGGGCATAATGCCGAACCATTCCATGTTGTTGCGCTTGCAGTTGGCGACCATGTTGGTTACGCACAGCATGAACAGGCACTTATCGGAATAGAAGTAGTTGGGAATTTCAGAAGCGGTAATGCCGCGGCTGCAAATGCCCTTCTTCACCTGCTCCTGATACCAAGTCAGGGCATTCTTCCACGCATCAGTGTTCAGCACGCCGTCCAGAGAGAAACCATCAGCAGAAACCTGCGCGCCGCCCATGGAGTTGGGAAGCTGGTTCATCTGATATACGCGGTCAACCTGCTGGAAGTCAAAGCCGATCAAGCCCTTGGAGCCATCGGGATCCAGAACCTTGAGCGCCTGCTCAGCGATCTCAACCAGGCGTTCATAGGTGATGCGGTTGTCAGTGGTGTAGGATTTCAGTTCGTCCATATCCACGCCAGCTTCCGCAAGCAGCTTTTCATTGTAGAACAGCTCCTGCGTGGAGTTGCACAGCGGAGAGGCATACAGCTTGCCTTCATAGGTGCTGGCTTCCACAGCGGCGGGCACCAGCTTGGCAGTGTCCTCCTCGGTGAAGTAGGGAGACAGGTCAGCCAGCATGCCACGGCGAGCATAGGAGGCAACCAGGGGCACGTCCACAGAAATCACATCGTAATCCTTGGAGCCGGTACCGATTTTGACCTCGATGGTATTGATCATGTCATTGAAGGAATAGTTTTCCAGGATGACCTTTACACCGGTCAGCTCATAGTAACGATCGACCATCACCGTCATAGTTTGATTCCACGCTGCCTGGTTGATAAACACCAGAGTCTTTTCTTCCTCCGCCGCGGCGAAGGAGGCCATGGACGCAAGCATCATCACGGCCAGCAGAAGGGAAATCAGTTTCTTCATGGGGTAAGTACCTACCTTTCTTATTTTTAACGCTGCCGCGTTAAATTCATTGGAATTGGCATTATTATTCAGCCTGGTACAGCTGCGCTTCGCCGACGATCACCTGACCGGCATAGAACGCGAGAATCACGCGGTCGCCGATATGGAACATACTCTCAATTTCGCTCAGGGACCGCACCTTGATGCGGTTCACATAGTTGCCGTCCCAGTCGTACACGCCGATGTAATTGACATTCGAGCCATTGTTGCTTTGCCACTGAAGCAGATAAATGTACTGATCGTCGCAGTCGATATCCTGATTGCTGAACATGTCCTCCACCATATCGTAGGTGCTCAGGATATTGAACTGGCTGTCCAGGATGGAAAACTGCCTGTCGTGATTGTGCACCACAACGTACTGATCGCGGCTTTCGTTATAGGCGACAGAGATCACGCGCATGGGCATTTCAACCGAGCCAGTAATCGCAAGCGTATCCTTGTCGATAAAGCTGAGACGGTTCGGATGATCGGTACAGTGGGAAACAATCAGCTGCTTGGTTTTGGGATTATAGGCCATGCCGTTGCCATGGTCCACCGCCACGCCAGGCGTTTCGCTGACGATTGTATAATCGCTTAGATCAACCTTCAGAATCGTGCAGTCACCCTTCGTGTTGCTCAGCACAAGGAAATACCCATACTCTCCATCCGTAGCGCTGCCCTGCTGAATAAAATAGCTGTTTTTCACTTCTGCACGCAACTTGGTGGTATTCTTGAAGTAATAAGAAGCGTCAGCGCTTATGTCGCTCAACTTGATTGGGGCATCCGCATGGGCGCACAGCGTCATCGCTAAAAAGCAGCAAAGCAGAATCGTGAACGCAACGCAATGTTTTTTCACTGTAATTACGCTCCTTTACATGAAAAGCAGCAGCAAAGACCTCTTTAGTCCGCAGTCAGTTTCGCAAACAAATCCTCAAACAGCGCGTCACGATTGATATGATAGACGTAGCGAATCACGTGGCGGCGCTTATCCTGACCCCAGCGATGGTCGTACTCCGGGATGGGGCTTTGGATGATTTCATCCTGCATGAAGCGGCCGTCCAGCAGCCAGCCAACCGCGGTAACATCCCAGATGGGCATAGACCAGCAG
>ERZ780207.2288-NODE-2288-length-14101-cov-3.715435_pt1 | contig 14101 bp, 14 predicted proteins | sample MGYA00510977_ERZ780207 | MGnify/ENA primary metagenome ERZ780207 (study PRJEB29588, sample SAMEA2151383) | human gut metagenome | biome: human gut; feature: human-associated habitat; material: faeces | place: Denmark | collected 2008/2010 ... | reverse complement strand
GATAGATTCTTTAAACACTTTTACTAATTTTGCACTTGCTGTTGGACTCTACATGGCTTTATCCGTAGCGATGGGAGAGGGCAAGAGCGCCGCCACAATCTCACGAGAGGTGCGCAAGTATCTTCAGCGCCCAGATATGATGTTTCGTCGGTTTCGTGTCAAGACGGGCGAACAAGACATCTTTGATGCTGACGGCAACGTTATCGGAAAAGAGCCAGTTTATGGGCGCGTGTGGAAACGCAAGGTTGTTGACGCTGTGACGGGCAATGTGTCATGGCAGACGGTGAACTTTAAAGACTATTCTTTCGGTCGCGGTGTGTATCGCTCGTCATACAAAAACGCTATGCGGTTGGCGCGGACAGAAACAAATATGGCATATCGCACCGCGGATCAAGAGCGATGGCGACAACTTGATTTTGTTATTGGCTATCGTGTCGTGTTGTCTGATAATCATCCAGAGCCAGATATTTGCAATGATTTGTCAGCAAGGCGTGGCGAGAAAGGCAATCGAGGAGTGTACCCTAAAGACTTTGTGTTTAAAGGTTGGCATCCGCAATGCCGTTGCTATGTCGTGCCGATACTTGCAGATGAAAAAGAGTTTGACAAAATACAGGAGGCTATCCTTAACGATGAGCCTATACCCGAAAGTAAGAGCGTGATTCGGGAGCCAAACAAGTATTTTCAAGATTGGTGGAAGAGTAACAAGAGCAGAGTTGCAGAAGCGCAGTCGTTGCCGTATTGGGTGAAAGATAATAGTCGGATGTTAGGCATAAATCAAGAGCAAAAAAGAGGTCTGTATAAAGGGGTAAAGCTCGGCAGAGCCGCAAGTAAATCCGCAAAGGAGGCAATATTGAGTCATCAAGAACGACACGATTATTCAGAAGAGCAGCAATTAAATTTCAAAGACATAGAGCAAAGGACTGGATGGAAGCGAGGCAAACCAATGTCGTTCGAGGAAGCCGACGGCGGTAAATCGAATGTATTTCGAGATGATGAGAATTGTGCTGCTTGTGTGTTGGTTCACGAATTGCGGTTGCGCGGGTTTGATGTCACATCTCTCGCCTACGACCATAAAAGCGGAAGCGTATCAATGCTCCTGTCTGATGATACACGACAAGCGTGGCTGACATCAAAGGGCAAAAAACCAGAATTCACAGCACTGATTGGAGGGTCAGAAAAGGAGATTATTTCAAAAATTGAAAAACAGACCCAAGTTGTTGGCAGTCGGTATCACATAGGTTGGGATGTCTCGAAGAATATGGGGCACATTATCACGGTAGAGCGGACAGAAAGAGGTCTTATCTTTTATGACCCACAAAGAAATGATTTTTTATCCATCGGAGAGATTGTGAATGATATGGTAGAAGGTTCAAAAATTCAATTGTTAAGGGTTGATAAATTATTAATCAATCCAAGTTTATTGGATTCTCTTTCCGCCTTGTTGGAATAAATCTTGCTTGATTATGATTCTTACTTGTTCAAAATTTAAGGCATATACAATATTAAAATTGTCAAAAGAAAATAAATGTGGGTATCCGACTTTATGACCGAGAGGAATTGCGCTACACCGCAGTTGGTATACGGGTTTGCCGTTTATATAACCTACTTCTTCAATTACATCCCAATCCCTTTTTTTGCCAATTTTTTGCAGTTGTCTGAGAATGTTTTTATCCATATCTGCTGTTATTTAAAAATTACGAATTGTTTTGCTTAATCGCAGAGCAGGCGATGAATAATGCAAGAGCCGCTATGATAACAGATATGACCGATGCGACTGCGAGGATTTTCTCCCAATCAACAGGGTTCCGCAATTTGGGATTATGGTCAACATACCGTCTTCCTTTGCTTGTTATTGCGACATCCTCGATTACGTGTCCCTCAGACCACGCGCACCGAGCAAGACCAAGCCGTTCAAGTGCTTCAAATCCATAGGACAGACTGCCGATTCGCTGAGGGTCGGTTGTCATATTGATTTTGCCCTCGTGCAGAATCCGTAAAGCCTCCTTCTCTTCTTTCGCCAGTTTGATTCTCTCCATACAGCGTTGATTTATCGATAACAAAGATAGACAAATATTTCCATTCGCCTATCTTTGTAGTTAAACTTACTTCTTTTTGCCCAAACCCATAATATCTATCAGCTCTTCAGCGTTATTCTGAACCGCTTCATTGTAGCAAGTGAAGAAAACGCCATCGGGGAGAAGTCCGTGCCGCTTCATCCATTCTCTTTCAGACTCGTTCTTTTTATTCGCCAGCCATATCAACGGATAGCCATAGCCGTCGGAAAATGTTTCGTCTGTAATCTTGGGACAGGTTTCAATCCAACGAAATCCTTGTCTACGGAAAAATGATGGATGCACAAGGATGTATGCGAGCTTGAGTGGATTGATTATCCGCAAAGCGTCCTTGACGCGAACGAAGCACATTGCTACCTGTGTGGAAGTGCAAGCCGTTGTTAAAATGTCGACATTAACCCTGTAGCCTTGACGTTCGAGAATTGCTACGACATCAAGAACGTGCCTTCCAGCAACGGCGAGTTGACTTGTCGTTACAGAGCAGCTCGCGCTGTTGTTATAGATGATGCTCACAATTTTGGATTTCTGTCGGGAGCTTTTTTCGACTTGTTTTTCTTCAGCCTTGCGAGTTTGAAGAATAGCGGAGCCCTGTTGATTGTCAGCAGAGCCGCCATGCCGATTGCGAGCGCCAGCATCAGCGACAGGAAGTATTCGTAGTCTTCGCCCATCGATTCGGTGTAGGTCTTGATGTCCAGGTGTTTGCCTTTCGTGGCGTTGTCGAAGTCGGCATAGAAGTCGGTAAACGACGACTTGTAGGCAATCTTTCCGTCGGCCACGATCACCACCGCCGGGTTTCCGCGGGCAATCTGTTTCAGTTGGCTGTCGTCCATGCGGTATACGGGGTAGTCGGCCATCGACAGTTCTCTCCATTCGTCGAGTTGCTTTTCGTCAGAGCCCGTGAGGCATATCATCTGGTATCCGCTGTCGGCGGCGAGGTCGTTGATGTCGTTGAGGCGGAAGTTTGTCAGCGAGTTTATTTCCTCGATGTCGGGAATCAGCAGCAGCAGAGTCACGCCTTTTTCCGGGATGAGGTTGTCGGCGGCGGAATTGTCGCCGTCGTAGGCGGTTATTGGCGAAGCCTTCTTGTCGGCTTCGTGGTTCACGACGGTTTCCCTGCGGTCGACAAACGTCCATGACGTGTCGGGCAAGTTGTTGATTGAAAACTCCTTTGTGACTCCGTTTTTCTCATATATGAACACGTAGTTGCTGTCGTCGAACGATTCGCCGGAGTTGGTCAGCACTGTCCCAACTTTGTATGGGCGGAAGTCGATCATCGGCTGGAAGTAGTATCCGTAAGCCATAACAATCATCGTCACGATGGCAGGCATGGTGAGCGTGAGCCATTGCACGGCAGGGCCGTAGAGGCTGCGCAGCCTCTTGTTGCGCAACAGCAGATAGGCGAGGGCGGCCGTCAGCGCCACGTTTTTCCAGAACGTAGCCGTGTTTCCGAGGGTCAATGCCTCTCCGAAGCATCCGCAGTCGGGGACAGGGTCGCAAGCCATCACGTAGGCCGACAGCGGCAGCATGAACGCCATGCAGCACAGCAGAGCAATCACCGTGGCGCGTCGGAACGAGCCGATGACGAGCATCAGTCCGGCAAGAAACTCAAACAGCGGCAACGCCACCGCCATCATTCCGGCAAACGGCATTGCCCACGACCATCCGAACGCAGCCAGATAGTCGTCGATTTTGTAGCCAACGCCCCAGATGTCGATAGCTTTAGCAAGTCCGGAGAACACAAACGTTCCGCCGACCGCCAGTCTCAGTGCCAGCACAGTCCATCTTGCGGCAGTTTCCCGCCAATGCGGAGTCGAAGAGTGGCTATTTGTCATAACTCAGTTTGATGAGCGCAAACAGAGCGTAGTTTATCATGTCCATATAGTTGGCGTCGATGCCTTCCGAGATGATTGTCTTTCCGTTGTGGTCTTCAATCTGCTTGGTGCGTTGCAGTTTCGACAGGATAATGTCGGTGTATGAGCTGACGCGCATCAGTCGCCACGCCTCGTCGTAGTCGTGGTTTTTGGCGAGCATCAGCCGTGTGGTCTCGCCAATCCATTTGTCGTAGAGCGAGAGCGCCTCTTCGGCGGATATGTCGACTTGGTCGGCTGCTCCGAGCTCCAGTTGTATCAGTCCCACCACGCCATAGTTGACGATGCCCACGAATTCCGGCTGTATGCCTTCGTTCACCATCGCCTCGCCTTTGGTTTCGAGCGAGCGTATGCGTGAAGCCTTGATTAGAATCTGGTCGGTGAGCGACGACGGGCGGAGTATGCGCCACGCCGCGCCGTAGTCTTTCAGTTTTTTCTCGAAAATCTCGCGGCAATTTTTTATCGCCGTTGCAAATTCTTGTTCTGTATTGTGGTTTGCCATAGCTTGTCAGAGTGATTTGTTGATACTTTCAATGTAGTCGAGCAGCTCTTCGCGGCCGCGGAAGTCGGAGCTTGAAGTGATGAATATCGGCGGCAGTTCTTCCCAAAGTTTCGAGAGTTCCTCCTTGTATGCCGCCACCATCTTTTTTCCGGCTATCGGACCGAGTTTGTCGGCTTTCGTGAAAACGATGCTGAACGGGATTCCGTTCTCTCCGAGAAAGTTTATAAACTCGAGGTCGATGGCTTGCGGCTTGTGGCGTATGTCGACGAGCACAAACAGGTTGGTCATCTGATGGCGGTGGAGCACGTAAGAGTCGATCATCGTGCGCAGCTTCTCGCGGGCGTCTTTGCCCCTCCTTGCGTAGCCGTAGCCTGGGAGGTCGACGATATACCAGCTGTCGTTGACCAGAAAATGGTTTATGAGCATAGTCTTTCCGGGAGTCGACGATGTCATGGCCAAGCCTTTTCGGCCGGTCAGCATATTAATGAGCGATGATTTGCCCACGTTTGACCGTCCGATGAATGCATATTCAGGCGTGTCGCCCTCCGGACATTTCCTCACGTCGGAGTTGCTTATAACGAATTTCGCGTCTTTGATTATCATTGGCGTGTTTGTTTTCTGCAAAGTTAGCGATTATTTGTCAATAACCGCAGTGTGTGTTGCGGAATTGGCGCATTTCTGACTTGTTTTTGTGTTCTCTTATGCTTATATGGGCAATAAATCTGCCCACATAGGTTAAACTATTGTCAATACGTGATATTTTTTTAGGCTTACGCTTGTGGATTAGTCAAAACTCGATACCTTTGCAATGTGTTTTTCATGGTATTAGATTTAAGGTTAATTAAGATTGGTTGTCGGGAGACAATCAATTTTTTTTATGCCTATGCCCCATGCGCGCGCAGCTGCGTGTAAGTAGCGGCACAAAAAAAGCCTCCGAGGTGGAGGCTTTTTGAGAAGTAGGGGGGAGCGTTATTCGCTTTTTTCTTTGTCGCTGTTGTCGGTCGACTCGTCATGGCTTTCGGGGATTATAACGAAGTCGCAGAGTTTGCCTTCGTTCTTCTCCAGTTTTTCCTCCGAGAGGATTTCGATGTCGAGTTTGTTTTTGTTGTTGTAAACGAGTCCCATAGTGAGTTATGCTTTTTTGTGTTTGAGCCGCAGCACGAGGTGCACGAGCTCGCCTATCCACACTACCGCCGACGATGCGATGATCAGTCTCAGCCAGTCTTTCCACCCGAGCGGCACTACGTTGAGCATTTCTCCGCCGAAGGTGACAATCAGTACCTGTCCGACGATGATTATCGCGGCAGTCAGGAAGAACACTTTGCTGTCGCGCAGACGGCTGAATCCGGAGTAGTCGCTTTCGAAGCTTTTCGCGTTGAAGAGGTTCCAGAACTGTAGCATTACGAAGAAAGTGAAGAACAGAGTCACGTCGTATGCGTTCATCTCAGCGTTGCTGAAGTTGAGGAAGCTTGCGAAGAAGTCGGACAGGTTGAAGCCGTCGAGCGAGTCCACTTGGTTTGCCTTCAGATACTGCATGAATCCGAACAGCACGACGACAAACACAGCGCTGACTCCGATGATAAACCATTTCATCGTGCGGTTGATGATGAAGTCGTTGAGCCGTCGCGGCTTGTTGCGCATCACGGCTTCGTTTGGCGGCAGCGAAGCGAGCGCGAGGGCTGCGAAAGCGTCCATTATCAGGTTTACCCACAGCATCTGTGTGATGGTGAGCGGCGACTGCTGTCCGGTGAATGCACCAATCAGCACGATGGTGCAAGCCACGAGGTTTACGGTGAGCTGGAAGAGGATGAACCGCTGGATGTTTTGGTAGAGCGACCGTCCCCACATCACGGCTCTTGTGATGCTTGCAAACGAGTTGTCCATGATTGTAATGTCGCTTGCTTCCTTCGCAACCGATGTTCCGTCGCCCATCGACAGTCCCACCTGTGCGGCATTGAGGGCAGGGGCGTCGTTTGTTCCGTCGCCGGTGACAGCCACCACTTCGCCTTGCTGTTGCAGCAGTCCGACGAGTCTTGACTTGTCGGTAGGACGTGCGCGCGACATAATCTTTATGCGGCGTGCCGCCTCGGCAGCGTCGTTGTCGTCGAGGGCAGCGAAGTCGGGTCCGGTGATTATGTTGCTGTCGTTGTCGGTATTGTCGTTCCACAGTCCTATCTGCCGTCCGATTTCCTTTGCGGTGCCAGGAGTGTCGCCCGTCACGATTTTAATTTTGATTCCAGCGTCGATGCTCTCCTTCACAGCCGCCGGCACGTCGGCGCGCACGGGGTCGGAGATGGCCACGATGCCCATAAACGTCAGGTTGTCGGCGTTGAGCGAGTCGCTCTCCACCGCTTTGCCATCGCCCACCTCCTGGTATGCGAATCCGAGGGTGCGCATCGCCTTCTGCTGGTATCCGAGCAGCGCCTCGCGCAGCTGCTCCTTTGTCACGCCGTCGGGGAAGTTGCGGCATTTGTCGATTACGATTTCAGGCGCGCCTTTCACATAGGCAATGCGCTTGCCCGGGCAAACACCGCTGTCGACCACCGTTGCCATGAATTTGCGCATCGTGGAGAACGGCAGCTGCTCCGTCACGGCAGCGTTGTCGCGCAGCGGCTTGTAGTCGGTGTGCTGGTCGTTGAGCCATAGCAGCAACGCGCCTTCCGTAGGGTTTCCCACCACGGTTGGCCGGTCGGCGCCGCGGTCAAGGAATGCCGTGGAGTTTACGGCGATTGCCTCTGCGATCAGCCTTGATTCATTGTTGTCGGCAAGTTGCTGCGATTTTCCCAGGGCGGCAAACTGCGTTTCGTAGATTCTCATCTGGTTCTGAGTCAGCGTACCCGTCTTGTCGGTGCATATCACGGTTGTTGCACCCATCGTCTCGCAGGCGTGCATTTTCCTCACCAGATTGTTTGTTGCGAGCATCCGTCTCATGCTCAGCGCGAGGCTCAGCGTCACGCTCATCGGCAGACCCTCGGGCACGCTGACCACAATCAGTGTCACGGCGAGCATAATCGTGGTGAGCAGGTATTCGATGAAGCCCATCCACTCGAATCCCGCGCCGTAGTTGTAGATGCAAAGGCGGCCTACGATAATCAGCGCGCCGATAGTGTAGCTTGCGTATGACACCAGCCGTCCGAGCCGTTCGAACTGTAGTGTGAGCGGAGTTTTCACGCCGTTGTCGATTTGCGCCGCCTCGTAGACCTTTCCGTATTCCGTTGCGTCGCCCACCGCGTCAACCAGCATCGTGCCGTGGCCCTCGGTCACGGTGGTGCCTCTGAGCGCGCGGTTTGAAGGGTAGGTGGCGTCTTTTTTGAAGTCAGCCTCGATGTGTGTCTTCTTGATTACCGGCTCGCCGGTCAGCGTGCTCTCGTTGATGCTAAGCGACACCGAGTCGACAAGGTTGCCGTCGGCAGGCACCTCGTCGCCCGTTTCAAGAATCACCACGTCGCCCACCACGATGTCGCGTCGCGCCACCTGCGTGATGTTTCCGTCGCGCACCACGGTCACTGCCGCGTCGTCGTTCATCTGGTTGAGCATCTCGAATTTTTTGTTAGCGTTCAGCTCGATGACGAATCCGATTACGGTGGCGAGCGTCACGGCAAGGAAGATGCCGAGCGGCTCAAGAAACGCCTTTCCTCCGGCGTTGAGCCAGAAAGCCTCGTAGCAGGCGATGCCTATCGACAGAACGAGTGCCACGAGCAGGATTTTGATTAGCGGGTCTTTGAATTTCTCCAAAAACTGCGTCCATACCGATGCTTTCTCCGGTGGCGTCAGCACGTTGTCGCCGTGGCGATTCCTGCTTTCCGCCACTTGCTGTTGATTCAATCCCTTTGTAATATCAGTTTCCATAAAATTGCTTTGTCGTAAAGTTTTCTCTTATCGTTTGTTTGTGTTGTTGTCAAACCTCAGTCTCCGTCCGCGCACCGAGTTGTTGACCACACCCTGGTTGAACGCAAGGTTTCCGTTGACGTAGGTTTGTCTCACCGTGTTGTGGAACGTGTAGCCCTCAAACGGCGACCAGCCGCATTTTGTGAGGATGTTTTCGGCTCTGACGGTGAACGGCATCTCGCGGTCGACCACCACGATGTCGGCGTAGTAGCCCGGGCGCAGGTATCCGCGTCGCACCACGCCGAAGAGGTCGGCAGGCGCGTGACACATTTTCTGCACCACAAGGTCGAGCGTGAACACCTTCTCGCGCACCAGTTCGAGCATCACCAGCAGCGAGTGCTGCACGAGCGGTCCGCCCGACGCCGCTTTCAGGCAGTTGCCCTGCTTTTCCGATAGCAGATGCGGCGCGTGGTCGGTAGCCACGATGTCGAGATAACCCTGTCTCAGCCCGTTGCGCAGCGCGTTGCGGTCGTCCCACGACTTCACGGCGGGGTTCCATTTTATAAGGTTTCCGAGCCGAGGATAGTCGTCGTCGGTAAACCACAGATGGTGGACGCACACCTCGGCGGTGATTTTCTTTTCCAGCAGCGGACGGTTGTCGAAGAGTTCCAGCTCGCGAGCTGTCGACACGTGTAGCACGTGTAGCCTTGTGCCGTACTTCTCCGCCCATTCCACGGCGCGTGCCGTCGACTTGTAGCACACCTCCGTGCTTCGTATCAGCGGATGGAACTTCACGGGGAGGTCGTCGCCGTATTTTTTAATGTAGAATTCGCGGTTTCTGCGAATCAGCTGCTCGTCCTCCGAATGGATGGCAACCAGCGCGGGCACTTCGGCAAAGATGTCGTGCAGAGCGTCGCGGTCGCTGACCAGCATGTTGCCCGTCGACGCGCCGAGAAAGAGTTTCACTCCCGGCGTGTAGCTGTAGTCCACCGCCATCAGCGTTTTCAGATTGTCGTTGGTCGCGCCGATAAAGAATCCGTAGTTTGCCACCGACACCTCCTGCGCTCTTCGGTTTTTAGCCTCGAGAGCGTCGATGGTGACTGTCGGCGGCACGGTGTTGGGCATATCCATGTAAGAAGTCACGCCGCCAGCCACCGCCGCCGCCGACTCGGTTGCGATGTCGGCTTTATGTGTGAGTCCGGGGTCGCGGAAGTGCACCTGGTCGTCGATTACGCCCGGCATCACCAGCGCGCCGTCGACGTCGTTGCGCACGTCGCATTCAGCCATCACCGCCGCTGCCGGCTCCCCACATATTCGGATAGCTCTTGTAAACTCTTTCGAGTTCGGCGTCGTCGATAACGATGTATCCGCGCGTCAGACGTCCTTCGTTGGCGATGTCGGCATTGTAGATTATTGTCTTCATAAGCTATTGATGCTTGGCGAGTTGAGGGTATTTCTTAAACCAGCTGCGGATGCGCAGCTGCAACACGCCGAACACCGCTTCTCCGAAGATGCTGCTGTTCATCTTGCTCGTTCCGAGCACACGGTTCACGAAGATGATCGGCACTTCCTTGATGCAGCATCCCATCTTGAACGCCGTGAACTTCATCTCAATCTGGAACGCGTAGCCCTTGAAGCGGATTTTGTCGAGGTCGATAGTCTCGAGCACGTTGCGGCGGTAGCACACAAACCCAGCCGTCGTGTCGCGCACGTTCATACCTGTCACGATTCTGACGTATGCCGAAGCGTAGTACGACATAATGACGCGTCCCATAGGCCAGTTTACCACGTTGACACCCGAGACGTAGCGCGAGCCGATAGCCACATCGGCGCCGTCGAGACACGCCTGCCGCAGCTCGAGCAGTTTCTTCGGCGGATGCGAGAAGTCGGCATCCATTTCGATAATAAACTCATAGCCAGCGTTTAGACACCATTTGAAGCCCATGATGTAAGCCGTGCCGAGCCCCAGCTTTCCGCTGCGTTTCAGCAGGTGCAGTCGGCCGTCCCATTGCTTCTGCATTCGTTCGACAATGGCGGCAGTCCCGTCGGGAGAGTTGTCGTCGATAATCAGCACATCGAACATCACCGGCAGCGCGAACACGGCGTTGATGATGTTCTCGATATTTTCTTTTTCGTTGTATGTGGGAATAATCACCACACTGTCAGGCTTGTTCATTCTTTATTACGTAATAACAGTGCAAAGATAGTGCAAGGTGAGCGAAAAACATTCAAACTTGTTTGAAAATGTTTTTCCGAACCGCAGCCTGTCTTATGCAAAGATAGTGCAAATCGAATGCAAAACGGCAAATTTATTTGCACGATTTGCTAAGATGCCGCCTATCTTATCCAAAATAGTGCAAGCCGAGCGGAAAGAAAAGAGCTTGCTCAATTTTCTTTTCCGAGGCGCCGCCTATTTTATGAAAAGAATTTTGAAGAGAAGATGTCTTTTTACAAAAAAATTCTTGGAAATCGGGGAAATAGTGCTTAACTTCGTTGGAAATAACGAAATAAACCTAATAATTATGAGAATCATCAATTGCTTGAAGGCTGCCGTGCTGGCAGTGTTGGTGGGCAGCTCGTTGTGGAGTTGCTCGGGTGACAAGGGAAAGACCCGTTATGTACCGGTGGTGCTCGACGGCGAGGAGAAGTGGAGTATTCTGGACACGAAGACAGGCGATGTGCTTTGCCAGAATGATTTTGATGAAATGCCGTCGGTCGTTGAAGACGGGATGTTTGTGGTGCGCACGAAGAGTGGCTACTATGAGTGCTATAAGATTGACGACTCGAAAAATGCCATAGGCAAGGGCAAATATACGCAGCTCGGCACGTTTGGCGATGAAGACGTGACGTTTGCTGTGAAAGAAGGGCAAGGCATTATGATTGTCAACAAGAAATTTGAAGAGGTGAAGAAACTGCCTAAAAAAGTGTCGCGGACAAGCGGTTTCTCTGAAGGCCTTGCCGCATTCTGCAAAGACGGCAAGTGGGGATTTCTTGACACTAAAGGAGAGGAAGTTATCCCTGCAAAATACGATCAAGCCACTCCGTTTTCCGACGGCCGGGCGTTTGTGTTGAAGAATGAGAAGATTCTGATTATCGACAAAAAAGGCGAGACGATAAAGTCGATGAGCCTGGATAAATACAACCCGATTGCATTCTATCACAATGGCTATGCACCGATTGCGAAGGGCGACAAGGTCGTGTTTCTTGACAAGAACGGCGAAGAGGCGTTCACCAACAGCAAGATGGAGAGTGACATTTGCTATGAAATCAACGACGGCAAGACGGTGTTCCGCAGAGACAACAGATATGGCCTCATCTCTACCGACGGCGAGGTGCTTGTGCGCCCGAAATACTTATCGTTGGAGTATGCAAACAAGAACCGCTACATTGCCTGCAACGACGACTTTAAATTTGGCGTGATTGACGCTAAAGGCGATGTTGTTATTGATTTTGAATACAGCGGACTGAAACAGACTTCTGTTGTCGCCGACCGCTATTTTGCCAAAGACGGCAATTCGTGGGTGCTTATCAACGAGAAAGGCGAGGAGCAGACAAAGGATTCCTACAAGGAGCTGAATTTAGCCGGGTCGCATGTCGACGTGTTCTACAGCGAGGTTGCCGAGGAGCCCGTGTTTGAGCCAGAGCCAGACGATTATAGTGTTGACTCTGCTGTCGTCGAAGAGGTGGCGGAGGCATATTGATGTCATTATAAACATATAAAAAAACAGTCGAGGCGTGCGGATTACCGCATGCCTCGATTGTCATTATTTTGTGGCGCGGAGTATTTCGCGCTTGCCTCCGGGCGGTCCGGGCAGACGTTCGACGGTAAACCCTACCGACTGCAGAAGGCGGCGCACAGCGCCTTTTGCGCAATATGTGGTCAGGATGCCGCCGTCGGCCATCGCGTCATAGATGCGGATGAAGATGCTTTCCGACCACATCTCCGGTTGCTTTTCAGGAGCGAAAGCGTCGAAATAGACCACATCGATGCCTTCTGGCAGCGGTGTGGTGGCGACATCGCCGAGAATCTTGTGGAGTGTGAACTGAGGCGTGACGACTGTCGGTGCGTCCCACGCCGCTGCGTTCAGCTGTCTTATCATACCGTCGACAGGAGCCTCCACCGTGCGGCTGTAGGCGGCAGCGTCGTCGGCCGACAAGGGGTAGCGCTCCACGCTGTGGTAGTCAATGTGCCGGTTGTCGGTGCTGAGAGCCGTCAGGGCGGCGTTGAGCCCGGTGCCGAAGCCCACTTCAAATACAGTCACGTCCGACTTGCGGCAGTGTCGTAGCCCGCAGTTGATGAAAATGTGGGTCGATTCTGTAAGCGCGCCTTTCACAGAGTGGTAATGCTCGTCGAGGTCGGGCAGATATATTGTTGAAGAACCGTCGGCTGTCTGTTTCAGCCGACGGTTCTGTATCGTTGCGTTGTCCATTGCGTTTACTTGATTACCCTTTGCCGGCGCACTTCCTCCACATCGCGCCAAACGTAGAGTTTGTCGCTCGGGCGCACACGCTCGTCGACTTTTATTGAGAATCGCTCTCCACGCACCGTCTTCTCCACCGGTTTCAGGTCGACGCGTATTTCCTCCACTTTCATGATGATGGCGCCGGTTGTCGGTCCCGATATTACAATCTCGTCGCCCACGTGCAGCTCATCGTTCTCCATAAGGAATTCTGCCACATGGATGTTTGAGAAATAGCGCACGCCTTTTGCAGCATAGATTTTCATGCGAGTCGCCGAAGAACCGTATTTTGATGTCCATTCGCCGAGACGCTGACCGAGATAGTAGCCATTCCAGAATCCGCGGTTGAACACCTTCTTCAGCCGTTCGTCCCATCCGGCAACCATCTCCTCCGAATATGTACCGTCGCAGCAGGCGTTGATAGCCTCGTTGTAGCACGACACGACAGTGCGCACATATTCCGCTGAACGGGCGCGTCCCTCGATTTTGAACACTCGCACGCCGGCATCGATCATCTTGTTCATAAAATGGATGGTCTTCAAGTCTTTGGGCGACATGATGTATTTATTCTCTATGGCGAGCTGGTCGCCCGTCTCGCGGTCAGTCACCTCGTATCCGCGTCGGCATATCTGCGTGCATGCTCCGCGGTTTGCCGACGAGTTCATTTCGTGCAGACTCAGATAGCATTTGCCCGACACCGCCATGCAGAGCGCGCCGTGGCAAAACATTTCGATGCGCAGACGTTCGCCGTGCGGTCCGCAGATGTTGTCGCGCTGGATGGTGTCGTAGATGCCCGCCACCTGTGTCAGGTTGAGCTCGCGCGCCAGCACAAGCACATCGGCATACTGCGCGTAGAATCTTGCAGCCTCGCTGTTTGACACGTTCACTTGCGTCGAGATGTGCACTTCCACGTCGATGCTGCGCGCATATAGGATTGTGGCCATGTCGGAGGCTATGATTGCCGAAATCTTCGCTTCCTTGGCGGCGTTTACAATCTCGTGCATCAGAGCGATGTCCTCGTCGTAGACAATCGTGTTGACTGTCAGATAGCTTTTCAGACCGTTCTCGTCGCAGATGCCTGCAATCTTGCGAAGGTCGCCGGTGGTGAAATTGTTGGCTGAGCGGGCACGCATGTTCAACCCCTCGATGCCGAAATATATAGCGTCGGCGCCTCCCTGAATCGCAGCGTAGAGCGACTCGTAGGAGCCTACCGGGGCCATTATCTCAAAGTCTTTTCTGTTCATATCCTTAAATTTATGTGCAAATTTAATGCAAATTATACGCACTTGCGAACTTTTCTGATTAAACTTGCGCCATTTGTGCAGTGTCCAAATAGAAGTGCAACGATTTTCGTGGTAAAACAATGAAAAA
>ERZ780207.2285-NODE-2285-length-14120-cov-46.149947_pt1 | contig 14120 bp, 14 predicted proteins | sample MGYA00510977_ERZ780207 | MGnify/ENA primary metagenome ERZ780207 (study PRJEB29588, sample SAMEA2151383) | human gut metagenome | biome: human gut; feature: human-associated habitat; material: faeces | place: Denmark | collected 2008/2010 ... | reverse complement strand
AGATAGATTCTTTAAACACTTTTACTAATTTTGCACTTGCTGTTGGACTCTACAAAGCATCTTTTTTGGTGTTGTTGGCGAAAATAATATGACAATAATAATGGAGAATGCTAAAAATATCGTAATTTTGCGCTCAAAATAGGTATAGTTTATATGCAGAATATCAGAAACATTGCCATCATCGCTCACGTGGACCACGGAAAGACGACATTGGTGGACAAAATGCTGCTTGCGGGAAACCTTTTCCGCGACAATCAGAACACAGGAGAATTGATGCTCGACAACAACGACCTTGAACGCGAGCGCGGCATCACAATCCTCTCGAAAAACGTTTCAATCAACTACAACGGTTACAAAATCAATATTATCGACACTCCGGGACACTCCGACTTCGGTGGTGAGGTGGAGCGCGTGCTCAATATGGCTGACGGATGCTTGCTGCTCGTCGACGCTTTCGAGGGCCCGATGCCGCAGACGCGTTTCGTGCTTCAGAAAGCCATCCAGATGGGGCTGAAACCGATTGTCGTAATCAATAAGGTTGACAAGCCGAACTGCCGTCCTGACGAGGTCAACGAGATGGTGTTTGACTTGATGTTCAACCTCAATGCAACCGAAGAACAACTCGACTTCCCGACAATCTATGGCTCTGCAAAGCAGAACTGGATGAGCGACGATTGGAAAAAACCGACCGACAACATCATTCCGCTGCTCGACGCCATCATCAAATATATTCCAGGACCTCAAGTGCTCGAGGGCACTCCGCAAATGCTCATCACGTCGCTCGACTACTCGTCGTATGTAGGACGTATCGCAATTGGTCGTGTGCATCGCGGCGAACTGCGCGAGGGCATGGAGATTGGCCTTTGCAAGAAGGACGGCTCGGTGGTGCGCCAGCGCATCAAGGAGCTTCACACATTCGAGGGTATGGGACGCCGCAAGGTGGAAAGCGTGAAGAGTGGCGACATCTGTGCGCTTGTCGGTATCGAAGGCTTTGAAATCGGTGACACTGTGACCGATCCGGTCAACCCTGAACCATTGGAGCGCATCGCAATCGACGAGCCTACAATGTCGATGGTGTTCACTATCAACGACTCTCCATTCTTCGGAAAAGACGGCAAGTTTGTGACGTCGCGCCACATTGCCGAGCGTTTGGAGCGCGAGCTCGACAAGAACCTCGCTCTCCGGGTGAAGAAAGAGCCACACGAGGACGTATGGACGGTGTTTGGCCGTGGTGTGCTCCACTTGTCTGTGCTTATCGAGACAATGCGTCGCGAGGGCTACGAACTGCAGGTGGGACAGCCTCAGGTTATCATCAAGGAAATCGACGGTCAGAAATGCGAGCCGGTGGAGTTGATGACTGTCAACGTGCCTGAAGAGTACTCAAGCAAGATTATCGATATGGTGACACGCCGTCGTGGCGAGCTCGTGTCGATGACCACGCAGAACGACCGCCTGCAGATGGAATTCCACATCCCGTCGCGTGGCATCATCGGTCTGCGCACAAACGTGCTGACGGCATCGGCGGGCGAGGCTATCATGAGCCACCAGTTCTTGGAATATCAGCCGTGGAAGGGCGAAATCGAACGCCGTACCAACGGTTCGCTCATCGCAATGGAGTCGGGCACTGCCTATGCTTATGCCATCGACAAGTTGCAGGATCGCGGACGTTTCTTCATCTTCCCGCAGGAGGAGGTGTATGCCGGACAGGTGGTTGGCGAAAATGCCAAGGACAACGATATCGTGGTGAACGTCACCAAGTCGAAGAAGCTTACGAATATGCGTGCGTCGGGTGCCGACGACAAGGCGCGCATCATCCCGCCGGTTGTGTTCAGCCTCGAGGAGGCGCTTGAATACATTAAGGCTGACGAGTATGTCGAGGTTACACCTAACCACATGCGTATGCGCAAAATCATTCTTGACGAGCTTGAACGCAAGCGCGCCAACAAGAACAATTAGACAATAGGTAAAAAAAGAGAAGTGGCGATGGAATGCGGATGTGATGACGCGTTCCATCGCTTTTTTAGTATGCAATGAAGCCCCGGTTAACGACTGTGTGATTTCTCTATAACGGAATTGCCCGATTCTCGCCGAATTGTAGTAACTTTGCCGCCCTATGGCAACAACGGTCGATTATAGTTATAAACAGATTTGGCGAGTGGCTTATCCTATTCTGGTAAGCCTTTTGATGGAACAGATGATAGTGCTTACCGACACGGCTTTCATGGGACGTGTCGGCGAGGTGGAACTTGGCGCGGCGGCTATCGCTGGAGTGTTCTATATGGTTATCTTTATGGCTGGCCACGGATTCTGTGTGGGTACGCAGATTCTGATTGCGCGACGCAATGGCGAACGGCGTTATGGTGAGGTGGGGCAGGTGTTCTACCAGGGCTTGTATTTCTTGATGGCGCTTGCCGCGGTGCTGTTTGTCGCATGCCAGATGTATGCCGATGAAATTCTGTCGATGATGATTTCCTCGCCCAACATTCTTGCCAAGGCGGAGGACTATATCCATTGGCGTGTCTATGGCTTCTTCTTTGCCTTTGCCGGCGGTATGTTCAGGTCGTTCTATGTTGGCACGACGCAGACAAAGACTCTCACGCTCAACTCCATTGTAATGGTGCTGTCGAATGTGGTGTTCAACTATGTGCTCGTGTTTGGCAAATGCGGCTTGCCCGCGCTCGGAATCGCCGGCGCGGCGATAGGCTCGTCGCTTGCCGAACTTGTGTCGCTGGTGTTTTTTGTCTGCTATACGCGTGCGAAAATCGATTGCCGACATTTCGGTCTGTCGCGTTTCCCCGCGCTCGACATCAAGCGCCAACGCTCGATTCTCAGCGTGTCGATGTGGGTGATGGTGCAGAGTTTCGTATCGCTGTCCACGTGGTTTATCTTCTTTGTCTATATCGAGCATCTTGGCGAGGAGTCGCTTGCCATAGCCAACCTTGCACGCAACATCAGCGGACTTCCATTTATGATGGTGATAGCGTTTGCCTCGGCGGCAAGCTCGATTGTCAGCAATATGATAGGGGCTGGTCAGACCGACAAGGTGGCGCTTGCCATACGCCGCCATATATGGCTCGCATATCTTTGCGTGGTGCCGTTGCTGCTGGTTGTGGCGGCTTTCCCTCAAATGTTTATACGCATCTACACCGACATTCCGCAACTTATCGACGCTGCGGTGCCTACGGTGTGGGTGATGTGTTCCGCCTATACGGTGCTGGTGCCTGCAAACGTGCTGTTCAGCAGCGTGTCGGGTACAGGCGACACTCGAATGGCATTCTGGCTTGAGATGGCTGCGCTGGTGTTCTATATGATATATAACACATGGGTTGTCTACATCATGCGTGTCGACGTGATGTGGGCATGGACGGCGGAGATTGTCTACGGGTCGCTGATGTTTGCCTTTTGCGGGGCGTACATGCGCCGAGGCTCATGGCGCAGACGCTCCATCTGACGCTGCTTACCGAAGCACTACCTTCTGTGTGTCGGCGCCTTGCTTGCGGATGTAAATGCCTTTTTCAGGGTTGTTGACTTTCCTGCCCTGCAGGTCTAACCATTCGGCTGCTGCATCGGGTGCTGCAATCTCGGCGACCGCCCCGTTGCCGTCTTTGAAAGGGTCGAGGGCTGCGTTCTTGAACCTTAATTCCGCAACTCTATAAATTCTAACTTTTATAACATCTTGATCAATAAGAACTTACCCAGGATTTTGCTGTGCCAGAGGATTCACTTAACTTAGTGTTGCAAAAATAATTAAACAAAACCTCATCAGGCATGGCAAAAGTATGAATAAAAATCCGAAAAACTCATCTTTTGGTGGTATATTTCCAATTATGGAGAAATTAGACAGGTACTGATGTTACGGAAGTTTTGCCGGACAGCAATATTTGATAATATAGGCTGCGGTTCGGAAGGGCAAAATCAAATAAATTTGTTTTGCTCTTCTCTTACCTTGCACTATCTTTGTCCTTGAAAAATATTGAGATATGGAAATATCCGAACTTTGCGGACTGCTGATGCCGGCAGCCCGCGTTGCGGCATTGGGTAAATGCTTTAAAGATAAAAAGATAAAGAGAATCAAACTTGACGGGCTTGTTGGTTCGGCTCCATCAGTCGTGTTCTCGCAGTTGCCTCGATTGAAGCAGCCTTATCTTGCAGTTGCCAACGATATGGATGAGGCGGGATATTTATATAGTGACCTGTGCCAGATTTTAGGTGAACAGGCGGCTTTGCTTTTCCCGTCGGGCTATAAACGTGACATCAAATATGGTCAGGAGGACGCTCCGTCGCAGATTCTGCGTGCGGAGGTGCTTAGCCGATGGGATGACCCTCAGTTGCGCGTTGTGGTCACATATCCTGAGGCGCTTGCTGAAAAGGTGGCTATGCGTCAGCAATTGATCGACAGCACATTGTCGTTCCGTCGTGGCGGCACAGCCGACTTGACGGCGACGGCGCAGCGTCTGCGCGACTTTGGCTTTGTGACGGTCGATTACGTGTACGAGCCGGGGCAGTTTGCCGTGCGCGGCTCCATCCTTGATATTTTTTCATTCACCAATGAGCAGCCCTACCGTATCGACTTTTTTGGCGACGACATCGAAAGCATTCGCACGTTCAATATAGAAACGCAGTTGTCGGAGCGGTCGGTCGATGAGATTACGGTGGTCAATAATTTGTCTACCGGCGCAGGCGGCGGCGAGTCGTTGCTGCGGTTTGCCGGAGCCGACACGGTGTTGCTGATTCACGACCGCGAATGGTTGCGGCAGCGTGTGCGTGCCGTGGCGGAGGAAACGTTGTCGGAGAGTGCGTTGATTGCCGATGAGGGCGACAAGCATGCTATGGACAATGTGGTCGACGCCGAGCAGTTCTGCTGCGACATCGACAGCCATCGATATGCCGACTATGCGGTTAACAACCGTGGCGACTACGATGCGGCGCTGACTTTTGACACATCGTTGCAGGGCGTGTTCCACAAAAATTTCGACATCATCAGTTCCACGTTCCGTCAGTTTGAGTCGGACGGCTACAAAATATACATACTTTCCGACAGCGAGCCTCAGTTTGAACGTCTGCGCTCTATCTTCGACGACCGAAAGGACGATATCCGCTTCACGCCGGTGCTGCGCACGCTTCATGAGGGATTTGTAGACAACGAGCGTAAGATTTGCGCGTTTACCGACCATCAGATTTTTGAACGCTTCCATAAGTACACGCTCAAGAGCGACCGTGTGCGTTCGGGCAAGTTGGCTCTGTCGCTGAAGGAGTTGTCGCAGATAGAGGTGGGCGACTTTATTGTGCATGTTGACCACGGAGTGGGACGCTTTGGCGGATTGGTGCGCACTGCCGTCAACGGAAAGATGCAGGAGATGATAAAACTCACGTATCTCAACGATGATAAGATTTTTGTGTCGATTCATTCGCTCCACAAACTGGCAAAATACCGCGGCAAGGAGGGTGTGCCTCCGAAGCTCAACAAACTTGGGTCGGGGGCGTGGAACAGGGTGAAGGAGCGCACGAAGTCGAAACTCAAAGACATTGCGCGCGACCTTATCCAGCTTTATGCCGCACGCCGCAAGGAGAAGGGATTCGCATATTCGCCCGACGGATATCTGCAGCATGAGCTTGAGGCCTCGTTTATCTATGAGGACACGCCCGACCAGCTGAAGGCGACGGAGGCGGTGAAGGCCGACATGGAGAGCGAACGCCCGATGGACCGCCTGGTGTGTGGCGATGTGGGATTCGGCAAGACGGAAGTGGCGATACGCGCTGCGTTTAAGGCTGCCACCGACGGCAAGCAGACCGCTGTGCTTGTGCCCACCACGGTGCTGGCTTATCAGCATTTCACCACGTTCTCAGAACGCTTGAAGGACTTTCCCGTGCGTGTCGACTATCTCAGCCGTGCGCGTAAGCCGAAAGACGTGAAGCGCATCCTTGAGGAATTGAAGGAAGGTAAAATAGACATAATCATAGGCACTCACAAACTTATCGGAAAGACGGTGCAGTTCAAAGACTTGGGACTGCTCGTGGTTGATGAGGAACAGAAATTCGGCGTCGGTGTGAAGGAAAAACTGAAACAGCTGAAGGTGAACGTGGACACGCTTACAATGTCGGCTACGCCGATTCCGCGCACGCTGCAGTTCTCATTGATGGGCGCGCGCGACCTCAGCGCCATCAACACGCCGCCGCGCAACCGCTATCCGATTATAACCAATGTCACTGCCCTCGATGACGAAATACTGCGCGAGGCAATCAATTTTGAGCTGGCGCGGGGCGGACAGGTGTTTATTGTAAACAACCGCATCGAGCAGCTGTTCGACCTTGAGAGCCGGGTGCGCCGTCTGGTGCCCGACGCCCGCACGGTGGTGGGGCATGGACAGATGGCGTCTGACAAGCTGGAGCAGACAATCATCGACTTCGCCGCGCATCAGTACGACGTGCTGCTTGCCACCACAATCATTGAAAGCGGCATCGATATGCCGAATGTTAACACCATCATAATCAACAATGCGCAGAATTTCGGTTTGTCGGAACTGCATCAGTTGCGTGGACGGGTGGGGCGCAGCAACCGCAAGGCGTTCTGCTATCTGCTTGTGCCGCCTGAAGCCGCGCTCACACCGGTTGCGCGTCGCCGTCTGCAAGCCATCGAGAGCTTCTCCGACCTCGGCAGCGGCATACATATCGCCATGCAGGACCTCGACATCCGCGGCGCCGGAAACCTGCTCGGAGCTGAGCAGAGCGGCTTTATCGCCGACCTCGGCTATGAGACGTATCAGAAAATTCTCAAAGAAGCGGTGCTTGAATTGAAGACGGAGGAATTTGCCGACACCTTCGCCGAAGAGCATCAAGACTCCGCCAACGCCGAATATGCCAACGACTGCACCATCGAGAGCGACCTCGAAATCCTCTTTCCGGCATCTTACGTGCCTCAGGAGAGCGAGCGCATACTCCTGTACCAGGAACTCGACAACATGGAGCGGCAGGAGGATGTCGACGCCTTCTGCAAGCGACTTGAAGACCGTTTCGGAGCGATTCCCGACCAAGCGCGCGAGTTGATTCTTGTGGTCACGTTGCGCAGGCTTGCCCGCCGTCTTGGCATTGAGAAAATCGTGTTGAAGCAGGGGCACATGACAATGTTTTTCGTTTCGTCGGAAAACGCGGCCTACTATCAGTCGCCGGCATTCGGACGCATCCTGACTTATTTGCAGCAGAATGTGCGCATAGCCAACCTCAATGAGCACAACAACCGCAGGTCGATGCGCATCGACGGCATCAAGACCGTGCGCGAAGCCACCGACGTTGTGCGCCACATCCTCGATCTCCCCGTATGCGATTAGACGTGTAGCGCCTTTCCGTGAAATCCATGCGGAATATGCGATGGAGGGGAAAGCACACTGTCGCTGAACAAGGAGCTTATACACAAACTATGCTGATGGCAAGGCATCATAAAATAGCTAAACTTTTCGACGAAGATTTTATGGTACTCAATGACGAAGTTGGGAAAGAAACTCATTGGCGATGAGTCCAAACTTCTTGAAGACCACAGAAAGGCGAATAAGGAAATCCTCACTCGCCATTTCTATGATATGTCAAATATGATGTCAAGGAATGAAGGCGTGTGGTTGGCGAATGGTTGGGTGAAGGCCTTTCTTTGGATTTTCTTGCCGTGTCTGCTGTACACAATATTCTCGATTGTCTATTTTGTAGCATCATACATAGACAAGTAAGCGGAGGATGGGAAGAATTATACTCTGCAAAGGAAAGGATAGAAATGTAAATAAACCGTGTCTAACTATAACTTTTATAGCTTGACACAGTTTATTTTATACTATCTACTACACGTTGTTTCCCCAATGGTCGGGATTGCTGATACCCGTCAGCCGATGGTAGTTAATCATCTTGCCTTTCTCCGCCATGTTCGCCTTCAGCTTGTTGAGCACGTTGTCGAGTGAGTTGTAGGTGAACGATGTCTTCCGTGCGGCGGTTGCCCATGTAGTAAATTGATGGCATCATATTGCCCTTGACATTTTACATTGTGCGAATATCATTATTAAGTTCTTTTCTCCATATTAGTGTACCAATAATCGGAAAGACAAAAGTGAACAATAAAGCTGCTTGGGCATAACCTACAGGTAAGTAATCTCCTTCAAAAAAAAGATAATCAGTTTTTGAAGAATAGTATAATTTAGGAAAATCCCCAGACTTTATCTTGTCTAAGACTCGATCTCCCGTATGTAATACATATTGTTTTGATTTGTAGGTTATAAGAATTGTATTTGAACTCTTATAGTTACTTTTTTCCTCAAATCCATTATATGTATAACCAGTAATAGGCTCCTGTGTTTTTTCTATATAGTTGCCGTATAAATGGCATAGATACAAAACAAGAGTTAAAACTAATCCTGCGCAAAAAATTGTCTTAAATAAAGTTTTAATTTTCATATTGTTTCCAATTCAAATTTAAAGTGCTTATCATATCAATGATTGCAGAAATAAACATTTCACTTTTTGTTTTTACCATTATCTTAATTAGCATTACATGGCAAAATGTTCCTCACCACATCCATTCCGAGGCAGCCTTGTTGATAGGTGACGATTACCGTGTCACCCATATGATAGTCTTCTTTATTGAATCCACCACCGATATTTACCTTTTGCCCATTGTCCATGAAACGAAGAACACACCGCGTTGTACTCATCTTAGCTCCAGAGTCATAAACATCTTGGATTACGGCTTGTCTATGTTGTACGGAAATCGGATAATAAAAGTTTGTGGTGAATATTATTGCACCCAATACAATGGCAAGGATACTTGTATTCATTGCTACGTATCCATCGTCCTTGAATAGCTTGACAAGCAGATAGGAAACCACAGCAATTCCAACGATAAGCCACCAACTATCATCAACAGTTCGCATCGCCGTAATAAGTCCCCAATATACACAAGCCAACCCCAATGTGGCTTTGACAAGCCACATCAAGCAAGAGTCGTCATCGCCTTTCCTTCGTTTCTTCATGATTTCTTTAATTTATATTTTTGACAAAGTCCAATAGCTACGTCTATGCTGTTTGCCTATTGTTACTTTTTTGAGATCACAAATTGTGACCTTAAACGTGTTGTTACTTATTATTGCATTCAAAGGTAGTGCTTTTAGCCTTTAAGCCACTATTGCACAAACCCTTTCTTTGAAAAGAACGTAAAATCAATAGTATTATTGCGATGATTGTACTTTTAGTAATCGCTTAACTCGTTGCACCGTACTTACTCCTTTACCACTCAACTTCGCCACATACCTAATGGCTATGTCGTTAATCCTACCCTTACCCCCTGTTTTAGGGTGCATGGGTAGTTTTTTTGATAAAATCAATGTGCATAGGATTGCTTGTCAAACAACTCTTATCGTTTACAAAACTACTAATAAAATTTGGATTATTCTATAAATCCATATATTTTGTTTTTTTTTGCTATCCCCTAAATATAACGATTTTTGGGGGCTCTTTTTCAGTTTCTTCTAACTATTTCATGTGCCTTTCGGAATAGGGAGTGAATTGTAATGCAAAGCGTTTATGTGCTGCTTTAAGATATGAGTCGCAGGCATGGTCAGAATGGTTATATTTATAAGGTACAATTTTCCCTTTTCTTAAGCGGACAATACGCCCTTGTTCGTCTATTCGATAGAAGAAAGTATGATAGTAGTTGTCCAAACATGGATTTTGGTCTTTGTCAAGCCATGAAATTTCTTCAAACACCTCTAATTTTAGAAGTTTACTTTGCTCGTAATATACCCATTTGCTCCTTTGGATATCCTCCATAGGAATATGCCGTTTGCTATTAAAACTGAACTTTACAAATGTAGGTTTAATTTCGTTCATACCTAAATACAACATATCTGCAATTTTTCCTTCATGTCCATAAGTAACAAGAAATGTTTCATTTGTTTTCCATTCAAAACCAATGCTCTTTATGTTAAAGGCACAGACAAGAACTTGGGCGTATGGTTGACTAACACCTACGAGCCTAACCTCTCGATTTTGTGCTTCCTTATGATGATAGAAAATGTCTCCGAGAAGTTCTTTTGCTAGAGTGTCTTTTAGTAGGACACCACTGTCTGGCGAAGCTTGTTGTAAAGTATAGGAATAAGAATTTATGCTATGTATTTTTTCTACAAGATTCGAAAAACTTACATACCTTGGTTGACACAGACAAGAGGATAGCCCCATTGTTGTGACCAAGACTATAACGATATTCAATAAGGAATGTCTCATAATAACTTTTTACTTTGATATTTAGAACTTAGATTTTTTATCTGTAAGAATATTAATCATTTCCATATCTTTAATTTGCTTTGCGAAATCTAAAGGAGAGCGTATAGCATTATTTTTACTTAGTGCATCCGCTCCGCATCTTATAAGCAATTTCACTAAATCAACAGCAATTGTATTTTCACAAGATACAATAGCTTCTTGTAGAAGATTTCTGCCATATGCATTGCTATAATTTATATTTCTTTCAAGTATATTTTTTTGTTCATAGATTCTCATTTCAAGAACATTTTATTTATGATAAATCTGTATGCCTTTAACATCTGCGATACCCTCAAACATAATGGTTTCGTCATCGACTTTATTGATTTTATTTACGTATTGTCTTCCATTTATGTCATTGAGATATAAGGAATCATTTTGCAAACAATAGGTATATCTGTATAGGGTATCAGCTTGTGAGTATAATTCCACCGTACTATCATTGAAAAATTCAATCTCAGGATAATTGATCTGTCTTTCTCCACCATTCAAAGTCCAATGACCAACCAAATCCTCATTAGTGCAAAATTCGGTATTGTCTATTTTCGGAGCACTGATTGTACTAATTGAAAATAACAACCTAAGAATTAATATTGGTACAAACGGACATAGATAATAAAGCCAAGTTGCTCTTAAGTTCTTTGAAAGTTGAAACATAAATCTCAACAAAGGGAACAAGTAGATAGGATACAAGCAGATGGTTATAAGCATACCATAACGACATATTTTGTCTACATCAGAGCGAACAGGGGCATCAAAGAAGAATATAGAAACATAGCATCCCAAGGGCCATAATATCAGCGAAAATGCCATAAGTATAAAGAACACCTTCTGTAAAATAGTGGGTGTTCCTCCTAATATGCGAGCTATCAGCCCATCATTAGGTTCTTGTTTTATTTCTTCTTTGTTCATGCAAAAACAGTTCCGTTACTTTTAATTATCTTTCAACCCCTTTTCCAATTCCTCGATAGTCGGCATAGATGATTTGAAGTCTTTCGGGAAGAGTTTGGAGAGCTGATATTCCGATATACCCATTGGTTCCTTGTATGACTCCAAGGCATATTTAGCCACTACGTTGTCCTTGTCCTTACAGATAAGCAAGCCAATGGTAGGATTGTCTATGTCGGTCTTGAACTGATGGTTGATGGCCGACACATAGAAACTTAGTTGTCCCAAGAATGATGGATGGAACGACTGGGCTTTTAGCTCTATGACTACATAGGCATGGAGGTGGGCATTGTAAAACAGCAAGTCTGGGAAGAACTCCTGCTGACCTACCTCCAAGCGGAATTGTCTGCCCATATACGAAAAGCCTTTTCCGAGTTCCAAGAGAAAACGTGTTACATTGTTCACCAATTCATCTTCGATATCACGCTCGTCATATTTCTCCCTTAAGTTAAGGAAGTCCAACTGATAAGGGTCTTTGGTTATCTGTTGCGCCAAGTCGCTTTGCACGGCAGGAAGCGTAGCCTGGAAGTTGGTGATAGCCTTGCCGTCACGCTCATAAAGGTCTGTGTCAAGCCAATTAAGCAACGCATCACGTCCCCAATTATTTTCCCATGTTTTTCTTACAAAGAACAGGGCTTTGTCCATATCATCCTTGCATTTGTCGATGATACGGCGATGATGGTCCCAAGGAATAGAGAACAACAAATTGAAATCATCAACAGGCTGTTGACGTTTTTCAAATTGTTCCGCAACTTGCGGAACATTTGAGTCAGACAACGAATCAGAGAAAAGTTCCGCAGTCTGCGGAATATTTCTATATAGAGGAGCATAGAGTTTGAAAAACTTACTCATATAGCGCAAGTTTATAGGCGAGAACCCTTTTACGCCAGGCATCTCGTTCTTCAAGTCTTGACTGAGATTCTTATAAAAACCAGAGCCGTAAGTGTTGGTATATTGCTTGGCTTCAATGTCTCGTCCCAACTTCCAATAGAAATCCAACAAATAACCGTTGGTGGCACACGATGCTTTAAGGCGATGGCTGTAGAATCGTTCCTTGAGTTCCACAAGCCAGTCCTTGTAGTCGCAATCATCATGAAGGACTACTGCTAAGTCTATATTTTTCTTTGCCATAATTCTAAAACCATTTAACGCTACAAATATAATGTTTTATCGTGATAATCGGTTAAAAATAAATGATTTTTTGAGATTAGTGACATCTATTTAGACAAATTAAAATTTGTTTGAAGATCTTACTCCTTTACCACTCAGCTTCGCCACATACCTAATGGCTATGTCGTTAATCCTACCCATACCCCCTGTTTTAGGGTGCATGGGTAGTTTTTTTTAAAAAGGAGAAGATTATGGCTGATACTACAAAAGAAACGGTTTGGCTATGTTAAACTTGGGTTAACTTTACAATTTTTTTTAGGAGCTTGGCTTTTTTTACAAAAAAAATCGTAAATTTGCAGCGAGAATAAAAACTTGAAGAATAAACAACATAAAAAATGAACTTATGAAGAAAATCTCGTTGATAGTGATGAGCTGCATGATAGCTTGCGGACTGCTCGCCAACCACGGCATCGTGAAGGGCGGAGAAATGTCACCTAAGGTAGAGGACACGGTATCGATTGCCAAGAAAATCACTGATAGTCAATGGCTATCGAACAACTCCGACACGTTGGAAGTGGACACAGCTGGCGAAGACTCGGTGGTGAATGTGGTGGCCTACTTCTGCAAGGGCGACACCTGCGAATACTGGATATATGAGAATGAGTGGAAGGTGGACGACAAGGACACGGTGAAGACGCTCGGCGTATCCACCCAGGTGCGCCTCGTGGTAAACGATTCCACCAGCAAGGGCTATAAGATGAGCTACACCTTCCTGGACGTAAAGGCCGATTCTGTGGGCGACAACTTCCGGGACAAGATGATGGCCATGATAGCGGAGCGCACCGCCAAGAGCGTGATAGGCACCACCATCAACTTTGAGACCGATGAATACGGTCGCATCACCAAGATTACCAATCTCTCGCAAATCAAGAAGCAGGCAAAGGCTCTCTTCAAGGCGAGCATGAAGGACATCGCCTCCATGCCCATCATGCAGGCAATGAAGAAGGCGATAGGTCTTGACTTCATGAAGATAGGCAACCAGGCTAACACCGACGAGGTGGTGGAGGGCTACCTGGAGGAGCTGAAACTGCTCTTCGCCTGCCACGGAAGCCAATATGCCGTGGGCGAGCATCACGAGCACGAGGATGCCACCAAGGATAGCTACGCCAACGACACTTATATCAATGCCAGCCTAGAGAAGAATGGCAACTACACAATCTCCTGCGAGGTGGTCAGCGTGATACCAAAGGAGACCGTGAAGGAGGTGATGGGCGGACTGATGGGTGCCATCACGGAAGGACTGAAGGGCAAGAAGACCGAGGACGGCAAGGATCATGATGGCGACATCAAGGACTTGGACGACGCGTTTAAGAAGGAGATAGAAAAGGCAGTTGACCAAGATGCCCAGACCTCGGAGTATCTCAGTGTGACCTGCTTCGAGGATGGCTGGCCTAGCAGCGTGTTGAAGCAAAATAAATCTGTGATAGCTGGCCGTGGCAAGCTGAAGCAGAAACTCATCGAGGCTTGCCGATTCGCACAGCGCGAGAAATGATGAACTATTTCGACCTGTACAGATTGAATACAAATACCCCTTGCGGAGTAAACTAATTAGTGCCTAAAGGGTGTTCAGTATTCAGTATTCAGTTTTTTTCGCGATAGTTACCTTTTTCATGGTTATAAATTGTAAGTAATTATTTTATATTATATATATATAATTATATATATATAATATACTATCTATACAGAGAGTGGTAACAACAGCGAAAAAA
>ERZ780207.2283-NODE-2283-length-14131-cov-7.386616_pt1 | contig 14131 bp, 4 predicted proteins | sample MGYA00510977_ERZ780207 | MGnify/ENA primary metagenome ERZ780207 (study PRJEB29588, sample SAMEA2151383) | human gut metagenome | biome: human gut; feature: human-associated habitat; material: faeces | place: Denmark | collected 2008/2010 ... | reverse complement strand
TCTATCCTTGACTTTATTTTTTCTAAAAATGGGTCACATCTATTTACAACGCAGAAATTTTTACAAAAAAATTTTCAAAAACCTCTTGACAAACGCCGAAGTATCGGTTATAATAAAACCAACAAATCAGTAAACGTTACTGATTTCGCTAATAACAATAAGAAAATAATGATTTTATCACTATGAAAGGATAGGTAATTTACTATGAAAAAGTGGGTATGTCCGGTATGCGGTTACGTTCATGAGGGAGATACACCTCCCGAGTTCTGCCCCCAGTGCAAGGTTCCCGGCAGCAAGTTCATAGAGCTTAAGGAAAGCGAAAAGCTTGTATTTGCAGACGAGCACAAGGTAGGCATTGCAAAGGCAGTTGAGGATGAAGAGATTCTTGCAGGTTTAAAGGCTAACTTTGAGGGCGAATGCACAGAGGTAGGTATGTATCTCGCTATGGCAAGAGCCGCTCACAGAGAAGGTTACCCCGAGGTAGGTCTTTACTACGAAAAGGCAGCTTGGGAAGAGGCTGAACACGCAGCAAAGTTCGCAGAACTTTTAGGCGATGTTGTAAGCGCATCGACTAAGGAAAACCTTGAAAAGAGAGTTGCCGCAGAGCACGGCGCTACACAGGGCAAGCTTGACCTCGCTAAGAGAGCAAAGCAGTTGAATCTTGACGCTATCCACGACACAGTTCACGAGATGGCTAAGGACGAAGCAAGACACGGCAAGGCTTTCGAGGGTCTGCTTAACAGATACTTCAAGTGAGCCGCACCGGATTCGCCTTTTTCAAAATTCTGCTTACCGCAGGACAGCAAAACGGCGTATCATAAAAAGCAATAAACAAACCAAGCCGTAAGCACTCTAGCTTACGGCTCAGTTTGTTCTTATAGTAAAAACGCATCCGATACACAAAAAAGAACACCGGTCGCCCGGTGTTCTCTTTTTTACTGTCAGCTTATTTGGCTGTATTCACATTCGCATAAGTAAAAGTGCTTGTATTTGCACCCTTATAAGACGCAATCCTTACCTTATACACGCTTCCGGCCCTGAGTCCGCCAATAGTGACAGTAGCATTCGTACTGCCCTTTAACGTCTTTTTGACCCACTTGCCGCCTTTGTAAATTTCAACCTTATATCCGTCTGCACTTGCGTTTTTACCCCACTTAACGGTTATCGAGTTGCTTTTTGCCGATACAACCTTGATATTGGTTACCGGTGAAAGCACTGCAGTAACCGTAGTATAGCTGTAATCGCCGTACAGATCGCCCTTATACGCTCTTACCCTTACTTTATATGTGCTGTAAGGTGTAAGTCCGCCAAGCACAGCCATTGCTGTCTTATTATCGGTTATGGTCTTTTCGACCCACTTACCGCCGATATAATATCCTACGTTATATCCGTCAGCGTTTGCATCCGCATTCCATATAACTACTGCCTTTGAGTCAACCGCACTCTTTACCTTAAGACCGCTGACCTTTGTCGGAGCGGTAGTGATATAAATATCGTCGAATGTACTCTGAAGCTCACCCTTATAAGCCTTTATTCTGACCTTGTAGGTTTTGTAGCCCTTAAGCGAGCCTATTGTAACGGTAGTTTTGTTATTGCCGGTCAGCGTCTTTTCATTCCACTTACCGTCTGCATAGTACTGAACGGTATAACCGTCCGCACTTTCGTTCTTATCCCATTTAAGCGTAAACGAAGAAGATGTGACTGTCTGCGTAATACCCGTAACTTTTGACGGGAGCGTATCGATATAGCCGTATGTATACGGGCTGTAAAGGTCGCCCTTATATGCGCTTACCCTTACTTTATATCGTGTTCCTGCACAAAGTCCGTCTATAACCGCCGATATATTATTGTTGCCGGTAACAGTCTTTACAGACCACTGATTATCAATGTACCACTCTACCTTGTAGCCGTCCGCTCTGGTGTTTCTGTTCCAGCTTATTCTTACCGTTTCATCGGTAGCCTTCACCGTATTTATATTCCATACGGGAGAAGGAACGGTATCAACATAGAAATATCTGTACTTGCCGGTGAAGCTTCCTGCATAAGCCGCTATTCTTACCTTATATTTAAGGCCTGCCGAAAGCCCGCTCAGCTTTGCCGCTACTCTGTCGCCGTCCGTGCTGAAGCCGATCTTCTTCCACTGATCGCCGACATAGCATTCGACATTGAATCCGTCAACGTCGCTTATATCCTTCCAGCTTATATCGACTTCATTGTATGTCGTCTTTTCAACCGCTATTTCTTCCACATCGGGAATAGGCTTTACGGGAACACGGTTTCCGATATATGAATCCTTACATCTTGTGCATTCAAATACGCTGTAGCCTTCGTTGAAATAGTCAGGCTCAACTACGTTGATTACAACATAGTCGTGACCGAGAGGTTCACCATACTCCGCTCCGCATATTTCACACTTTGCCTTTTCGGTGCAGGTAGCCTCTCCTCCGGAATGCTCACATTCGGTTATCGTAGCCGTTACAACGTCCGACTTCATCGAAACTCCCGCCGTTGCAGCATTGCTGTAGGTAAGACGGCAGTAGTACCTGCCCGTTGTGAGATTTTCGAGCGACAGCTTTCTGTCTGTAGCGCCCTCTATCACTGTTTCGTAGCCGTTTTCATCAATGCCGATCCACTGATAAGCAACTTTTGCGTCGACCTCGCCTGAATACCACGGCACTGCATTTATTTGAAGTGACGGTATGTCGCCCGGATAATAACCGTTGGTGTAATATACAGTATCAATCGGCTTGATTATCTGCATCGGACACAACCGTACCGTAAGTCCGTTTGTCGATGATGCCGTTGCCTTATTAAGACTGTATATATCTATCCACTCTTTTGTTCCTCTGTCCTGTACCCAGAAGCCGGGATCGATATAATCGGCTATCACCTTATTCGGGGCATTAGTTATGATTTCGGCAAACCCACCTGACGAAATGGATACATTACCGCCGTTTATAGTAAGGCAATTTATGTTGTTGGCAGTCATTGTAACATTTCCGCCGTTTATGGTCACATTGCTGCCTGTTGCAAGCCCGTCAAATGTGACATCACCGCCCCTCACTATGAATGCGTCTTGATTCTCAAACGCTGTCACCGCACAACGTCCCGTAACCGTCAGCTTTGCCTTGCCGTTTATGATGATCGGACGTGAGAACGCTGTACGAACTGCGTACTTGAGCGTGAAGTTACCTTCGGTTATGACTAACTGACCGCCGTATCCGTTCTTGTTATAAAGCGGATATAAGGTACAGCCCTCGTTTTCGCTCTTCTGAGCGTCTTTCGCAGCCTCGTCAAGATCGTTATAATACTTGACATCGTCGCCCTTTGTTATCTTTGCATTGAACTTGCTCTCGCATATCTCGCAATATGTCGGCTCGGTAATATTACCTGCGGTTTCCTTGTCCGCTGTAGGATCGACCACCTGAGAATGATCACAATCAACAAGGTCTATGCTTACAGTGTTCGACTTTATTTCATAGCCGTCATCGGTAATAACTACGAAGTATATCTTGGCAGCAACGCTGTTGCCCGCCTTATCAATTATTTCGTCTGCCGACAATTTAGCGTCCTTTACAAGTGCGCTTAAGCTGCTATAAATTATATCTCCGCTTACATAGGAGTTTATACCGTATCTCTTACTTACATACGAGTCGTTCAGGTTCGAGCCGTGAGCAAGAGCAAGGTTGAACTTCAGCGTGGGGTTTGCGTTGCTGTTGCGATACAGCTTGTTTATTTCTGTGCTAAGCGTTGCGCTCTTTATCGGCGCTTCTTCTACATTCACCGGTTTATTGTCGTTATTCACACTGCTATAAACGCTCTCTGCACGTTCTGCAATTGAAAGCCATGCACCGCCGTCCTTTTTATATGCATAACCGTCAGCCAGAACAGATTCAAGACTGCCGTTTGCTATCTCGATGTTGTAGAATTTACCGCCGCTGATTTTTGCTTTAGCGTTACCTATAATGGTCAGAGCGTCTATAACGCCGCCGCCTATTTCTGCGTCGCCGTCTATGTAAACCATCACCGATGTGAATTCACCGCCGTTGATGATTAACTTTGAGTTTGCGTAAGCTTTAATAGGCATCCGCATTTTGCCATCGCCGCCTACGGTAAACATACCGCCGTCGGATACTTCTACAGGTGCGTTGAAAGCAAAAGTGCCACCCAGTTTTTTACCGTTCAGTGCAAGCGTTACATTGCCGGTAATGGTAACGCCCTGTGTAAGTTCGCTGTTTGTAATATCCTTATACAGCGTTACAGTAGCCGTACCTGCCTCGTTAGCCTTGTCAAAAGCGTCATAAATATCGCTGAACAGATCTGTCATTTCGCCGCCGTCAGCCGTATAGCTTACAGTTGCGGCGATTTCCTCATTGCAGTAAGGACAAAGGTTTCCGTCAAGCGCATAACTGTCGTTTTCGTCCTTATGGTCGCACTTTATAACATTAAGATAATTGGCTTTGGTCATGCTCTGAATTTCAGCATATTTGAAACCTGAACCGACAATCGCATTTAAGCCTATAACTCTGCTTCCGCTCGCAATTGCCCTGCCTAAAGTATAATTGCTTTCATTTTCGCAAGTGAAGATGTTGAACGTACCGCTTACTATAGAGACATTATATCCGCTTCCACCGGTCGTGTCTGCTTTCATGCTTAAATAATCGGCATTAACATCATTGATGACCGTGTCTCCGCCGTTTATCGTTATTGCGCCGATATTAGCACCATCGGCACTAACCTTTCCGGAATTTACAACTAAATAATTCAATGTGGCTTTACTGTCAATTAAAACATTGGCATTCTCGCCAGATACCGTTACACCGGTAAATGAAATTGAGGCTTTTTTCAGTGCCGTAAACGTTATATCTCCGCCCTTGACATTAAATGCAAACGGTCCGCTGCTGTCATTTTTATTTAAATCAACGGTAAATCTACCCTTGCTTATGTCAAATGTTTCATTATCTTTAAGCCAACTGTAGTTTAACAGCTTTAATGTACAGCCTTCGCTTTCCTGGGCAGCGCTGATAGCGTCATTCCACTTGCCGTAATACGATAACATGCCGTCAGACAGCTCTACCGAAGCCGTAAGTGCTCTGTTGCATATACCGCATACATAATTACCGTTATCGTCACATTTTACGCTTTCGCCGGGGTGCCGGCAGGTAGCTACTGTAAGCGTTACCGCATTCGACTTATAATCATATCCGTCATAGGTAAATATGCAGTAATATTGGATTTCTCCGTCTTCTGCCACCACTTTATCAACTTGATCGCCAAGTAAATAACAGTAACCGTTTAATAATTCTGTTTTTTCGCTTATTACCGTTCCGTCAATTAAGCATCCGGTAATATAGAGTGTTTCATTTCCCGTATATGTCACATCGGCCGCGAAAGTTGAAGCCTTTCTACCGTTACGGTATATTATCGGTGACTCGTCATTAGCGGTAATTGTTGCACTCTTTATCGGCGCTTCCTTTACTTCTACATTAGTTATATCCTGCTTTTCACGCTCTGCAATAGTAGACCAGATGCCGGAATCGATAAAACTCCAATAGGCATAGCCATCCGCAAGAAGCTGTCCTACGTTTCTGCCTTCGCCTGAAACCTGTAAGCTGTAGAATTGACCGCCTTTAATTACAGCGTTACCGCCGTCTTTAATTATGAAGTCAGAGAAAGTACCACCGTTGATTTCCGCATTGCTGCCGTTGCGAACGGCAACACGTTTTATTAAGCCACTGCCGTTAACGGTCAGCTTACCGCTCGTTACTTCTATGGAATACCATACATCAGTACCGGGTTGTGAGAGCCTTTTACCGTTAAGTTCAAGCGTAACATTGCCTGTAACCGCTATCGTATCTGTAATATCGTCCGTGATGTTCTTCTGCAGCGTTACAGTAGCCGTACCTACCTCATTAGCCTTGGCAAAAGCGTCATAAATATCGCTGAACAGATCTGTCATTTCGCCGCCGTTTGCCGTAGTATAGCTTACAGTTGCAACGATTTCCTCATTGCAGTAAGGACAGGGGTTTCCGTCAAGCACATAACTGCCTTTTCCGTCCTTATGGCTGCACTTATCAACAAAAATCCTATCGGTTTTGGTCATGGTCTGAATAGCATCGTATGTGTAAACAGTAAAGCCATTTATATTATTGCCGAAAACTACGCTTCCGCTCGCAATTGCCCTACCTAAAGTATAATTGCTTCCATTTTCGCAAGTGAAACTGCCGAACATACCGCTTACGATAGAGACATTATATTCGCTTCCATCGGTCGTGCCTGCATTCACGCTTAAAGAACCGGCATTAACATTTTTGATAACCGTGTCTCCGCCGTTAGTTTGCAGTGCACCGATTATTGCATTGTCTATAACAGCATTTCCGCCAATTATTGACAGTTCTTTAATATAACTCTCGGCACTGTTTACTGCAAGCGCACCGCTTGTTAATGTTACACTTCCCAGCTTGATTTTACCGTCAATTGTAACCTTAGCGTCAGTTCCGTTTACTTCGATTCCGCTTATCAGAGTTTCTACATCGGCTTGTTTTACCGAAGAAGTGAAAGTCACGTCACCGCCGTTGACATCGAACTGATAAAATACCTTCTTACCGTTAAAGTCAACAGTAAACCTGCCGCCTGTCACGGTAACGGACTCAGATACTCCTTCCGACATCAGCTTTACAGTGCTGCCCTCGTTCTCCTGTGCCAGCTTTATGGCACTCTCTATATCCGCATAGCCTAACGACTTGCCGTCAGCATCTACTACCTCGGCTTCTATCAATGCATCACATATACCGCAGATTACAAAACCGTCGTTTTCGTATGAAAAGCTATCCTTCGGGTGTGAGCAGGTCGCAAGTGTAAGCTTAAGCACATTCGACTTATATTCGTATCCGTTGCACTTAAGTACAATGTAATATTCAACCTCGCCGTCTTTAGCCGCAAGCTTACCGATTTCATAACAGTGTACCATATATTTATTGTACAAATTATAATCTTTAATGCGATTATTGCCGTTTACAAAATCCGAATAGGTTGCACCCCTTGAACCGACCGCCAATTCGTATGTAATATCGACGTATAAATATTTCTCTCCGTTACGGTATATAACAGGCGCTTCTTCGCCTACCCACGCAATACTTGCGCTCTTTATCGGCGCTTCTTCTACACTCAACGGTTTATCGTTGTTATTCAAACTGCTATAAACGCTCTCTGCACGTTCTGCAATTGAAAGCCATGTACCGTCTTCAACTTTATAAGCATAACCGTCAGCCAGAACAGATTCAAGATTGCCGTTAAATATCTCGATGTCGTTGAATTTACCGCCGCTGAGTTTTACGTTACCGCGAACGGACAGACCTTGTATAGTGCCGCCGCCTATTTCTGCGTTGCCTCCTTTTTTAACTGACACAGAATTGAAGTATCCACCGCCGTTAATGACTAATTTTGAGTTTTCATTAACGTAAATAGGTGTATCCATATCACCATCGCCGTTTACAGTAAGCGTGCCACCGTCAGATACCGATATACGCGCTATGCCATAACGACCACCCAATGTTTTGCCGTTCAGTGCAAGCGTTACATTGCCCGTAACATTTATTTCATGTGCAATTTCACTGTCTGCAATATCCCTGCACAGCGTTATAGTAGCAGTACCTGCCTCATTAGCCTTATCAAAAGCGTCATAAATATCACCGAACAGCTCTGTCTTTGCACTTCCGTCAACCGTATAGCTTACGCTTGCGGCAAACTCAGAGTTACAGTATTTGCATATACCGCTGTCATTAAAGGCATAACTGCCGTCCTCATTCTTATGCTCGCACTTGGTAAACAGATAATACCTTCCGTCATCGTCACCGGGAGCTAAATAGCTTTCTTCGGCTATATCACTGTATAATAAAGCCGTCACTATTTTCTCCGCAGTCGGATCTGACGAGTTATCATACCTTATAACACGCACACCGCTTGCAAGCACGTCCTTCAGCTTAAGCATTTCGAAAGCGACATTGCCGTAAGTACCGCCGCCTATAGTCACCTTTGCGTCGGTTGTGGCATTGGCTATAAACAATTTATCAGCACCCGCATTATTGTCGGCATTTACGCCTTCGCTGATGTTTACAGTACCGCCTGATATAATAATAGTACCAAATCGGGTACCTGAACCTTCAGGCAGCGTAAGTGAGCCGCTAATCATATCTATAGAGCAATTGATTAACATATGACCTTCGGCAATAACATCGGCACCTTCAATACATATTTTTCCGCCGGAAGCACTGATGACACAATTATTATTCATTGCGGTAATCGTAAACTGACCGTTTGACAGTGTAACATAGTCCTTAATCTTACCGCTTGTTACAAGAGTGAAAACACAGCCCTTGTTTTCAGCCTTATCGGCATATAATAAGCCTTCCTCAATGCTGTCAAAATATTCGTTAGTAGTACCGTCGGCTGATGTCACCTTTGCATAAAGCACAGCACCGCACGCACACTTTGTCTCTGTTTCGGTGTATGTATGAGTATGCTTTACAACTGTGACATTTCTAATTCCTTCGCTGAGTGTCACCGCACTGCCGTCAACTATACTTTCGGGGAGATGTGTGACACTGTTTAAGATCGCAAACGCATAGCCCTTTGCAAGCAGAGCGTTTACGGGTGTGTTGCTTTCCTCGCCGCAGATGGTGTTGTACCTTCCGCCGTATAAAGCTACACCGCTTGCGTGTGCAATATAAACATTCTCAAATATGCCGCCGTATATTTCGACACACTTAGCACTGTTAATGACTAAATTGAGTACATCTGCGGCTGAACTGCCGCCGTCTGCAGTACCGTTTATAAGCGTACCGCCGTTTACACTAAAAGGTGCGTCTATGCATCCGTAGTAGGTGCTTTTCCTGCTGTCCTTAAGGTACAGCACACCACCGTTATTTACACTTATATCTGCCTCTCCGCCGAGTGAACATCCGTTCACATCGACAGTAACCTTTGTATTGCCGATTTCTACGTTCTGTGTAATCTCACAGTTCTTATACAATGTCAGCGTACAACCGTTGTTTTCCGCCGATAATGCCGCAGTAAAAGCGTCGTCTATATTATCGAAATACTTCGCTGTTCCCGCGCCCGAAATGCCCGCAGTAAGCTGATATTTGCAGGTAGAGCATACACCCGTTTTGCTGTCAACACCCGTATGACCGCACCGCTTACCGCAAATCGTACACTTACCCGTTGTGCTGTCGTAACTGTGACCTTCATGTGGTATTACAATAACAGGTGTTACAAAACCGTCTTTCAACAGTGTTTTTGAGCCGTCTATCGGCACAGCGGAAGACGTCATAAACATACGGTTCTCAGCCAATAAAGTCAGTATTTCTGCGTTTGCTCTGTCCCCGCCGCCGTTATAGCGTATTTTTAGGAAAGCTCCGTCGTGAAGAATTACGTCACTGCTTGCATCGTTTATATTGAGTATTATGCCGAGTGAACGATAGCAGTCAAATGTACCTGCACCTACCGACACAGTTCCCTTAGCGCCGCAGTTTTCGTCAAATGTCAGCTTACCGCCGTCCACTACATTGAAATCGCCATAAATACTATTATTTTTTTCCGATCCCGTAACGGTTATATCTCCCGAAACAGTTAACGTACCTACATTGGCTTCCTCAGCGATCCACAGCGTGAACTTACGGCTGAGTGTTGTATAGCTGCCTGCATAATTCTTGTATACTTTTAATGTACAGCCGGTGTTTGCGTCACTGTCAGCCGCTTCAAAAGCCGCTCCCATCTCAGTTTCCTTATAAACGGAAGCTACAGCCCCGTCCTTTACGATAACAGCCGCATACTGATATTCACACTCTGTACACTTACCCGTGTTAATGTCAACATCGCTGTGATGGCAAACATATCCGCAACCGCACTCGCCGTCAACATAGGTATGGCTGTGGTCTTTGACTGTCAGCGTTTCACTGCTTGATATTTCCTTAACGTTTGCATTGAAAAGGGTTCCGTCAGCCTTGAAGAAAGCTTTACCCTCGCCGAGCATATCATATAATGTCTTGCTGTCCCTGGCGTAAAGTCCGGCTTGATATGCACCGTCTTTCAGTATAACCGTACTCGAATCATATACATAGATCGAAGTGTCTAAAACTACATCGCCGTCTATTATAAGCGTACCGCCGGCGTATGAAGCGTCGTTTGTCGGATATACATTACAACCGAGCATAACCGGATTGCCGCTGTTTTTGATCGTAAGCTTTCCGCTTTTGCAAGGAGTAATACTCCGGATTTTAAATTGGCGTCCGTTTAAGTCAATTGTAAGTTCTCCGTATAAGTCATACTGAGCGCTTGGTTTAGAATAATCCTTAAACAGCTTTATCGTACCGCTTCCGTTGTATTCATTCAGTAAAGAGTCAAGCTCATCGGTATCTACATACTTTAAGCTTCCGTTCTTGTCTGTATAGAGTGCGACAGACACAACCGCACCGCAAACAGAGCAGATGCCGGTGTCCGTGTTTATATCACCGCCATGCTCGCAGGGCTTTCCGCACTCCTCGCACTTGCCTGTTCCACTGCCGTATTTGTGGTCAGCGTCAGTATGCTCAACAACAGTAAGCGCAACGGAATAACCCATACTTCCATATTCTTTATAAAGATCAAGATAATTGCCGTTATCTTCACGTCGCAGTGCCTGCCGGGTAACATCAAGAAGATTGCCTAATTTCAGAGCGCCGGAATTGTTTTGGCGATGATATGTCAGCCCACCTAACTTCATTCCCGTAGCGAGCTTTACAGATGTCGTTGTAGTTCCGTCATCATTCACGGATGCTATCACAGTCAACTGTTCTGTAGTTACTTTTGCGCCATCGTTTACAGCAAGCCGTGCACTGTCCTCAACAAAAATTGTATTAAATTCTACATTTGCTTCGCTGTCAATTATGAATGATCCGCCGCCTTTGCGAACATACACCTGCGTAACATAACTGCCCGCTGTGCCGGTTAATGTAAGCGTGATGTCTTTGTTGACCCCAAGCTTGATATTGTTCAGCTTGTGACCGTTAAGGTCGATCATAACATTGTGTTTTACATCTATAGTATCTAAAGTTGCAGTTGCCGATGTATCGCCGATATCCTGATAGATCTTAACATAGTTTCCGGTATCGGCAGTAATGCTGTCAAGGCAGTCTGCGAGCGTGTCACAGCCTGTCGGCGCACTGCCGTCTGTGCTGATTGTAGCAACAAACTGACGCTCACACTCGTTACACTTACCCGTGTCAATATCAATATTGCTGTGATCACATAACGCTCCGCAGTTTGTGCATTTACCGTCGGAATAACCGTTTTCATGTGCACATTCTTTATATGTAAATGTAAATTTTTCTGTAACAGTTTCTGTGCTGTCACCGTCTGAATAGGTTATATCGCAATACAGAACATAATTTCCGGCAGGAATATTATCCGCAAGCTTGAATTCGCCGTTGCTTCCGGATACTGCCGCACCGAGCTCATCTGCACTGTATGCACTGTTCGTACTGTACCAGTTATAGCTTATGCTTTCACTGTCAACCGTATAGGTGCTTACAAGCTTGTAATTGTCCTTCTCTTCCTGCGAAGTGTTTGTATAGAAAACCGTTCTGTTTGTGTTGTCACCCTGTGTAACCTTGTTGAAACGGTTTGCATTCGACTTTACCTGAACGGTATTGGATACAATATCTCCGCACTTTATTGTAAGAGTATTATCAGTGTCGTATGTAGTCGAAAACTCGGTATCGCAGACCATGCACACCCAGCCGTAATCGGTCTTGATTATGCTTGCTAATAAATCGGGTTCATCGCCGCCGAAATAGCCTCTTGCGTCTGCAAACTCTTCATCGCTCATATTCTTCAGAGTAATATCAAAGTAAACCGTACCCTTGAGCTTGATATCAGTCATGTCCATGTCTTCAATTATTTCATACTCTTCAGTCTTGAATATTCCGATTTGGTTTCCGAGTATTATACGGGGAGAAGTATCAGGCTTTATAACTACCGTCTTAGCGTCCGCTCCGCCAATCTCATAATAGCCGCTGTTAAACTCGGCATTGGCTGTCACTGAGCTTTCCTCAGCCTTGAACTCAGTCGAACCCTTTACTACAAATTCGTCCTCGTCTATTGTCGGTACAGTTTGACCGATACCGTATGTACCGCCGGTAGCGTAAACTGAGCCTGTACCGCTCATTATAAGGTTTACTTTGTAAATGCCACACTTAGTACCATAAGCAGTGACCTTACCGCCGCTTATTTCGGCATCTATGCTTTTGTTTCCGTCGTAGTATATTCCGACTTTTGCTGCATTGCCTTCAGGCACAGTAATACTGCCGTTTCCGCTGACGGAAATTTTGTCCCCGAAATTACTGTTAAGCAATATTGCGCCGTTATTGGCATATTCATTTTCTACAGCACCGCCAACGGCTGTAAGACTGCCGTTGCCGTCAACAGTAATGCCACGCTTGACACCGACAGCCGCACCGTCATTAGATACAGCTGACGCTTCGGCGTTCAGTGCGCCGTCATTATGTATCTCAAGCGACTCTGCAACTACTTTACCTGTTGCGTTTACAGTACCGCCGTTAATGATTATTGATCCGCCGAGAGAGCGTGCCATACTGTCTGTAGAGCGGTTCTCTGCATTCAGCACACCTTCGCCGCTGATCGTCATAGTGCCGTCACAGTTAACATCATTCGTATTTACGGCACTGAGAATGTATGTATAGCTGTCGCCGGTGTCCGTCTGTACGATAGTATTGTTACCGTTCAGCACTATCTCCGTACCGTCGGGGACTGTTACGACGCTCATACTGTCTGTTGTCGCCTGAATGTTCACTTCGTCAAGCGTCAGCGTCTTTGTGTCATAATCCCAGCTCCAGCCGACACCGTTTTCGTCCGCCTTCTTTTCTCTGAAATCAAGCGGTGTCGTGATGACATTGCTCTCGCCGTCATGCGTATGTGTCTCGCCCTCGGCAAATGCCGATAACGGTACAGCCGTCAGCGTCATTGCCGCAGACAGCACCGCACTTATGAGCCGTACAAATTTTTTCTTCATGTTTTTCCTCCTGTAGATTTACCCGTGCTTATGCCATGCACCTGCACTTATGCAGTGCCTCCTTCAGCTTTTCAAGCGGTATCGGCTTCTTGTGGAAATAGGTACAGCCAAGCCTGTATGACTGCGCCCCGAATCCCTCATCGTCCGACAGCCATATTACAGGCGTATCCCTGTCGGCATTCTTCGCCGCAATAACGCCCTCCATACCGTCCGCTCCATCGGCAAGCACGATTATAAGGTCAGCCGTCTTACACTCCGTCACAAAGCTCTCATACCTCTGACATACCCTGTAGGCAATTCTTCGATATGCCGCCGTTGCGATCTGTGTTATTTTCGCTTTCAGTATCTCCGCCTCGTTTGCGGTATCGTAAACGCAGATGAGCATACCTCTCCCCCTTATAATTTTATAATTATATCATAACTCATTCGCTTTGCGATTTCAACTTTTTGGCACGAACGGTTGTTATAACGGCGCAAACGGTCATAAATGCGGCACATAATACAAAAAAACGCACCCTACAGCCACCGGTCAAGTGAAATATTTTGCCAAGCACTACCCCACCGCTCCGCACCACCACCCTTGCCTATTAATGAACGCTCTGTTGGTTTCGCATCCGCATTATCCCACCCACTTTTTGTAGGGGAGCGGGCTTGCCCCTCCCGTTGCACCTAACCTCTCTATCCCCACGACCATCGCAAAAGGACAATAATCCCTCGCCCCACCCCAACCCTCCCAAACCCCCACCATCCCTCTTTCATATCGCCAAGTGTATTAATTTGAACAGCGAACCCGAGAAGCACTGCCCTATAAACAGAACTATCGGTAGCCTGTTGTCATAGTCAAAGCCGAACGATATAACATAAGCACATTAAACAAAAAACTTTTTCTACAAACAGACTGACTGGTGCCCTACAGACACCGGTCAGCTCAGACTATCGATAAACCTCTTGATTATATAAAAATGGGGTCGCAGGGGCGTAGCCCCCGACAGGGTCTAGGGGCGGTAGGGTAGATTGTCAAGTCAAGTGCAACACTTTTTAGACAAAAATTCGAGAGGGGAA